>Ga0265300_10000815_pt1 | contig 31663 bp, 15 predicted proteins | sample AusTroGonzalo_MG_FD_193482 | JGI IMG/M metagenome (GOLD analysis project Ga0265300, IMG submission 193482) | Bovine rumen microbial communities from tropical cattle in Woodstock, Queensland, Australia - Gonzalo_03 | ecosystem: Host-associated > Mammals > Digestive system > Stomach > Rumen ...
TCTCGTAGGTCTTTGAAGCGTAGATCATACGACCATTCTCGTAGGTCCGCACCTCGAGAATGGTCGTATGATCTACGCTTCAAAGACCTACGAGAATCTCGACGCCACCCGTAAGGCTGGTCTGTGGGGTGTCTCGATGCCCCGTCGTTATGGCGGCTTGAACCTGCCTAACGCTGTGTTCTCTATGCTCTCTGAGATGATTTCGGCTGCTGATGCCGGTTTCCAGAACATCTGGAGCCTGCAGAGCTGTATCGACACGCTGTATGAGTTCGGTAGCGAGGAGCAGCGCCAGAAGTATATCCCCCGTGTTTGCGCTGGTGAGGGTATGAGTATGGACCTCACTGAGCCCGATGCCGGTTCTGACCTGCAGCGCGTGATGCTGAAGGCCACCTTCGACGAGAAGGAGAATTGCTGGCGCCTGAACGGTGTGAAGCGTTTCATCACCAACGGTGATAGCGACATCCACCTCGTGCTGGCTCGTTCTGAGGAGGGCACCAAGGACGGACGTGGTCTGTCGATGTTCATCTACGACAAGCGCCAGGGTGGCGTGAACGTGCGCCACATTGAGCACAAGCTCGGTATCCACGGCTCACCCACCTGTGAGCTGACCTATAAGAACGCTAAGGCAGAGCTCTGCGGTAGCACCCGTCTCGGTCTGATCAAGTACGTGATGGCCCTGATGAACGGTGCTCGTCTGGGTATCGCTGCACAGAGCGTAGGTGTTGAGCAGGAGGCTTACAACGAGGGTCTGGCTTACGCTAAGGAGCGTCAGCAGTTTGGTGATAAGATTATCAATTTCCCCGCTGTGTATGATATGCTCAGCCGCATGAAGGCCAAGCTTGATGCCGGTCGCTCACTGCTGTACGAGACAGCAGCCTACGTGGACATTTATAAATGCCTCGAGGATATCGAGCGCGACCGCAAGCTCACACCCGAGGAGAAGCAGGAACTGAAGAAGTATCAGCGCCTGGCCGATGCCTTCACACCACTGGCCAAGGGTATGAACTCTGAGTACGCCAACCAGAACGCTTACGATGCCATCAGCATCCACGGTGGTTCAGGTTTCATCATGGAGTACAAGAGCCAGCGTCTGTTCCGCGATGCCCGCATCTTCTCTATCTACGAGGGTACCACACAGTTGCAGGTAGTAGCCGCTATCCGCTATATCACCAACGGTACCATGCTCAACAATATCAAGGAGATGCTCGAGAACCTTGAGGTCAGTGAGTCGCTGAAGCCGATGGCAGCACGTGTAGCTTCGCTCATCCAGATCTATGAGAACGCCCTTGCTAAGGTGAAGGCGCTTGAGAATCAGGACGCACAGGATTTCCTGGCCCGTCGTCTGTACGACATGACTGCTGAGCTCGTGATGTCTATCCTGATCCTCCGCGATGCAACGAAGGCGCCTGAGCTCTTCGAGAAGAGCGCCAACGTCTACGTTCGCATGGCTACTGAGGATATCGCTGGTAAGGCTGCCTACATTGATATGTTCAAGGCAGAAGACCTTGAGAACTTTAAGGCAGCAGAGAAGGATACAGAAGAGTAAAATTGAATTTGTAAATATCAGCCTCACAAAGTTTTGCTTTGTGAGGCTTTTATTTTGCGCATTAATACAAAAGAAATCGGTGCACCGTCAGGCGCACCGATTCTTTATTAATCTATTGAATTAGCGATTATAACTCGAAGAGCTCAACCTTCTGGATCTTTACAGTTCCGATATACTTACCAGCCTGGAACAAAATGTGAGCATCATTACCAGCAGTATTAACTGTTGAAGCAGGGAATTCAATCTCGTACTTCTTGAAGCTACTACTTGCTTCGAACTCGAATTCCTGAGCCATTGAAGCACTCCAAGTACCCATGTTCAAAGTTGCTTTACCAGCAGCAGTTGCAGACATTGTAAGGCGAACCTTGTAAACCTTGCCTTCAGTAAGATTGAACCAGTCCATGATGAACGGCTGAAGATCCCAGTTGTTGGTCTGCTCCTTATCGTTCTGGATGAACATTGCACCATCAGCAAAGTCGTATTTAGAACCATCGGGCTCACCCATGCGGTAGTAAGGATAACTGGTCTCTGCTGCCCAATCCTTTGAGAAGTATGGCTCCTCACCCTGCTCAACATAAACTGTGATATCATCGAAGTAGTATTTGTTGATCTCTCTCAGAACTTCGAGGTTGAGGCAGATTGACTGCATACCATCAGCCTGATCGGGAACAGTAAAGTCAGCAGTGAAATCTGACCAATCCGTTCCAAATGTAACATTACCTGCCAAAGCATAGTGGATATAAGTGCCCTCGTAACCATTCTTACCCTCGATTGAACCAGGAACAGGAGCTACCTTATGAGCCTGAGTTTCTGCGGTAGTGGCCTTGTCAGCCTTAATCTTCATAGCAAGCTTCACCTTTGTACCCTTTGCCAATGGCTCAGGCAGTGAAATCAGGAACTGAGTATCCCAGTTCTGTGCAAGCTTAGCATCTGCACCAGCATTGTCATACTCTGTGTAAACCTTCTCGGGATCGAGACTTTCAACAACGATAGCACCATCTTCGGCTGTAGGAGCAACATAGTTCTTGAAATACTTCACAGAGAACTGATCCTGCTTAGCTACACCCCAGTTCCAGAAAATAACCTTCCAGCCATCAATCTTTGCAGGCTCTGGATCGGGAACGAAACGCTTAACCTCAACGCGGATGTTGTCAAAGAAGAATCTGTTAGCTTCATCTTTGTTGGTGTTGGCCAGATTGAATGCGATAGAATAAGCACCAGCCTGAGCGTTACTAACTGTAATGAAACCAGAATCCCAGTTACTCCACTCTTCAGTGAAAGCCACGTTGCCAATTCCGCTGCTCAGGTATGAGCCAGGAGCGGTGTGTGTGCCTGTACCTGCGGTGAATGGGTTGTCTGCCTTCACATCCATAGTGATGCGGATCTGATCCTTTGCGTTAAGTGCATTCTCAGCGCCGAATGTGATATAGAACTGAGTGTCATGGTCTGCATATTTGTTGGCATCAGCCCATGTCTGTGCACCGAAATTACCTGCGGCTCTTGCCTCTGACTCGCTACGAGCCTCGACAATAACACAGTGGTTTCTTGGCGTTTCCTCATCCCACTTGATAGTGGCATTTCCAGAATACTGTGCGGCATCCTGACCAATTGTAACCCAATAGTTCTGGACATTGTCGATGACCTCACACTTACCATTTTGAATCAAGCTACCCTCATCGAATGAATAGTCAGCAGGCTGTTCAGGAGCGATGATAGTATCCTGATTTGAACAAGAAGTGAAACTTGCGGCTGCAACCAGCAAAGATGCGGCTACCGCAAAAAAGCAATTTTTCTGTTTCATACTTTTAATTTTAAATTGATAATAATTATGCTTTTGTTATTTTATTCACGCGTTCCTAATAATATATATTCAGTGTGCAAAGATACGATTTGTTTCTCAAAGATGCTTTGTATTATGTATCATGTACTTTGTAAATTATGCTTTTTTGTGTGATTTTAAGAAAAATTTGCATTATATTCGCAAAAAAATGTGAAAGCAGAAGACTCGTTGGAATTAACTCATTGAGAGTTATTATCTTGTTAACGAGAATTTCAGCGACAGTCCGAAGTCACGTGTCGTGGTCGGATAACTACTGCTGGAGAGCAGTGGCGTGTTCGTCTGCTGGTCGTAATAGGCCGAGAGCGTGAGCAGACGGCTTAAGGTATAGTCGGCCATGAATGAAAGCTTGAAAGCAGAGTTTCCACTTGAAGCAGAAGAGGTGCCGCTGGCAATATCGCGCGTAATGGCTGCCTGCTGACGGAAGGAGATGTCGAGTCGCAGGTTCATATCGTGGTTTACACCGCCAGAGCGACCGCGGTTCTGGGTTGACTGGGTCGACTGGGTTTTGGACTTGCCTCGATTCTGGGCTTTCCTTACCTTACGGTTGCCGCCTGCGCCAAAGAGGTTGAAGTCACGTATTTTATAACCTGTACCCAACACGATGTCGTTGGAACGCGCCTCGTTGATCTGAACACTCGTCATGGAGAGGTTCAGCACACGGGTAGTACGATACTCTAACTTCAATGTGAGGTCGTTCTGGAGGGTCGCATCCGCACCAATCAGTGGCGAGAAGGCCTCGTTGATGCTTACAGTCGAGACATTATACATCGATGAGGGCTGCAACATACCTGTAGCTTGGTCTACTGTAAATCCAAGGTCGCCCATGTACTCGCGCCAGGCACTATAGGAGGCATACGATCCGATGCTGAATACCGACTTGTAACTGTGGTTGATATTAAATGACTTGAAGTGATTGCTGAACCACGTGAGTTTCGAAAGACCACTATAACGGATGGTCCAGTTTGGCAGCATACGGGTCAGGGCGGGGAAGAGTTTGAGTGAACCACCGCTTGAGGTGTAGGCCGAGAGGAAGGCGGGTATCATGACATCGGCGCTATAGGGATTCACGTTGGTGACGGTTGAACCGGCATAGGCAGTTCCTGCTTCCGGATATTGTTCGGCTACGCGGGCGGTATACTCAGAAAGCAGACTGCGGAATTTGTCGAAGGTGGATGAATGATAGCCGTTGTTCGCATCGCCCATACCTTCCAAGGCGCCCTTCAGCGAGATGGTGGTCATGTTAAACGATCCACTATGAGTGGTGGGCTTCCCCTCGTACATATATTGTATGCGTTGCGCGCGTGTGTCTGTGCGGGAAGCGTTCAGATCAATCTTCAGGTCGCGCATGGGTTCCAGTGTGGCTCTCAGTTGCAAGTCATTACTGTTGTTGATGGTAGCAGGGTTAGCCACACTTTCATTATGCATCAGCCAGTTGTTGGCGAGGGCTTTGTCTATATAGCTGTCGCTGATGGTACCGAAGGCGAAGTCAAGACCAGGTGAGAGTCCGCCAGACGTCCGTTGTCCGAAGGCATCACCGATGTTTGGCATAAAGCCGGGCAGATTCATCTGGTATTGGTTGCGATACGACAGGTTGATGCTACGCACCATCATCAGCAGGTGGGCTGCACTCTGCGCGGGTTTATACCACCACTTGTTCTCTAACGACGGCTTCGCCATTACAGAGAGCTTGATATCAACTGTATCCTTGGTCTTGATAAGAATCTTATTTTCATCAATTACCTTATACTTTAATTTATAGAGTTTGCCGTCTTTCGTCTTGGCCGTTACCCTTAATCGCTTTGATTTCTTATTATGGGCCACAGTGATGGTGGTGTCGGGTTTTAGCGTAATCTCGCGTTGGTAAGAGTTTTTGGAGGTTGGCTGGGCTTTGGCAGGTTTGTCTGATTTGTCTGAGTTATCTGATTTATCAGATTTGTCAGATTTGTCTGATTTCTCAGATTTCGAGGATGTTGCGGATTTCTTGGCGGGGGTCTTCTTGGGGATAGCCTTCTTGAAACGCTCATTCACCTTCTTGAGGAAGGGGAAGTGGTTATAAAACGTTTCCATGTTCAGCGTTGCATTGATGTTTATATTTCTGCGGCTGTTGATAATGTTTCCAAGTGAAGTGCCATCTTCGAGTTCCGTTCCACGTGTCCACGAATAGTTGGCGGTATAAGAAGCATCGCTGTTGAGCCAGTCGAGGATAGGTAACTTATTCAGCGGCAACTGATAAGAGGCGGTCACCTGCTGCTGATAGTCGAGTGGGGTTCCTAAGTTTTTGATACTCTGCCATACGGAGTCTTTCCACGCATAATACTGATCAGCATAGAGTTCTTTGTTCACGGGCGTATAGGGTTCCTCAATCTGAGCATGGGTAGCCGACTGGAAATTGAAGTGCAGATTCTTTGTGAAGTCCCATCTTAACGAGAAATCGCGGTTCCAGAGAAATTGCTCGTTGAAGATCAATGGCAGTGCCTGTCCGCCCAGATCCTCGAGGTCGCGTTCCTGCAGTTCATAGTACTCACGACTGATGGTCGAATTGAAGCCGATGCTCTGTGGCAGGTAGTTAAATCCGAGGGCCTTTGGGAAATTAAGCCACTTCGACTTGCCCTTCAGTTTACTGAAAGGCTCCCAGGTCTTATAGACGGGTGAATAGCTATAGTTGAGTGCTCCTCGCCATTCGTCACGTTTCTCATAGACCGTCGTTTCGCCAGAGGTGTATTGGTGAGCGTGACTGTAACTGAACGAGAAGTTGCCTGGGTCGTAGGGCATTGGATGCTTCTTGGTTTTCAGCCCCCAACGTACATTGCTGAGTGAGAAGTTGGTGTTCGTGGTTTTCGTTACTGCCAACGATTCAATGCTGTCGCGCTCGTGTTTATCAGCTGCGGCGTCGAGGGCATCCTTCAGGCGCATGTCGGAGTCGAGGGGATTATAACGTGGTCGCACCTCATCCTTCGTGACGGAGTAATAGAGGGGGGCCGATACTTGGGCTTTCTCTGGGAACAGCTTACCCAGTTCCAGTGAAGTGGTGATAGAGTATTGCTTCTGGGTATCAGTGTTTCTTTGCATCACGCTCTCTTCCAGACCACCGAAGCCGTCTCCGATATAGCGGCCTGTCACATTCACGGAGCCGAAGTCGGAGAGTTGCACCTGCAGATTACCTGAAGCCGCCCATCCGCCGTCGTTGTTGGTCTCCAACAGTCGCAATTCGTTTACCCAGACCTCTCCAGATTTGATCTCACCGGAGACGTTCCTCACACCAATCACCATCGTTTTCACTTCTCCAAGTGTGGGGTTACCCATGATGCTCACTTTGTTGTTGGGACGCTTCTCGTCATGTGCCGAATACATCTGATTATATGAGGCAGCTCCCTGAGCCTTTAGTTTATTGCGTTCTTTCTTCAGGGTGGTAAACACGCTGAGGTCGATGTCGAGCATATTGTCTTCTGGCCATACTTCGCGACGATCAGTTGTTGAATAGCGACTGTAGGTGTTGCGGTCTGGCGTCAGTTTCAGCGGAATTTCATATTCATAGTAATTACTCTTATAGTCGCTACCAAGACGGATGAACACTGCTAACTGATTATCCTTCAATGAGGTCTGGTCAGGCAGCAAATGGTTGGCATGTACAAACATCTGCATACGCTTATATTGGCGCAGGTCGTAGTTGGTGTTCTTGTAAACGGCTTTCGACTCTTGTGGACTTAAGCTCTCCACCACGATGTTTAAGGCCTGCTCATTATTCTCTACCAACTGAGGTTGTGAGGGGTCGGTCACTCGACTGATACCTGGCGGCAACACGTAGTTCACGGGCTGTTTGTCGTTGTTCTCCTCAATATTCACAGCACTTACCTTTACCGTACCAGTCTCCAGACCGCCTGTGAGGTTCTGCTTATAGATACGCCACTCGCCACGCACCAGATCGAGGCTCCCGAAGCGCAACACGATGGGCTTCTGGAAGTTGGTCAGGAACATACGCATGAAGCGGATGCTGGAGAAATCGGCAATCGATCCTTCCTTCCGCTCGTATTCTGTCACCGGGATGCGGAACTGGAACCAGTTTACGCTGGTGGTGTCGCCATTACGTAACTTCACGCCACTGGTGCGCATATCTGTAATGTAAGAGCCTGGTACAGCATTGCCGTTGCGGTAGGCGTCGAGAATCTCCGGACTGATATGCACGCGATACTGGTAGTAGCGCTCATACTCATTCAGTGTGAAGTCTTGGTTGATATCCTCTACATCAGGTCCTGTCTTGTAGCTGGTGTCATACGATTCTGTCCGGTCGTCTGTATCAGGCGAGTTGCCTTGGGGATTGTTGATACGCTTATAGCGGTCGAGGATGCTCTTCTGCTCGTTGTCGAAATCAGAACCGCGATAGTAGTGGTAGTCGTCGCCGGCAGGGTCGTTGCGCCAGGCCTGGAGAATACTGTCATTGGTAACGATGCCTCCAAGGGCACCGAGCCATTCTTTATAGGGACCGAATTCGCGCTCCTGCTCGTCGTTCAGACCATTCAGGCCCACATCCTGCAAGGTGCGTGAACCAGAGGTGGTGGCAAAGGCGTACGTCTGAGTGGCTTGGATGGGGATGCGTCCCCACTGGGTCTCGGTAAAGGAGCTTGTACCGTCGACGGGCATACCACTCTCGTAGAATTTCTTGCCGTCGCGGAGAATATCCTCGCTCACCTCACCCAGGTTGAAATAGAGGTCACCGCTATAGTCGGAGGCATTGCCTTGCTCGCGGAGATAAATATACGGGTCGAGCATCCAGAATTCGATATATTCGATGTTAGCTTGTTCAAAGTCTGTAGTCTCCAGCCTACGCATCATACCACCCCACTTGGTCTCAGGCTGTTGCAGGGTACCGTCACTGTTCAGGTCGGTGGTCAGGTTGTAGGGACCGCGCTCTTCAGGATAATAGGCGAGGTTCAACACGGAGAGGGTTGAAGTGGCGCCGCTGTACGTAGACTGCTGACGATTGGGGTAGAGCTCTTTTACGTACACCTCTCTCACATAGTGGTTGGAGAGCTGTTCCAGGTCGCTCTTGATATGACTGGGGGTGAGGGTGGAAGAGTGTCTCGTAAAGATGGGGTCGATGTAATACCAAGACAACAGGGCACGGTTGTAGCCGCTGGTCACTCCCGTCTTGTCTGATGATTCCCTGAACATCGTAGGCACGCTGGAGATTGTCCACTGCTTGGGCTCACCTACAGGGATATAGTTCTTCGTGTTCTCGAAGTCGTCGATATACGAGGCATTATCTTGCGTGCCACTGGCGGTGCCTGCTATCAGGTGGGCGAACTCTCCGGTAAAGGTAATGTGTGAGGGCTCCTTCACATGCAACAGCGGTATCTTGTTTAACATGCTTGTCAGCCATTGGCTGTCCTGCTTCCAGTTTACGTTCAGGCCCCAGATGGTATTTTTCAGCGGTTCCTCACCCATCTGTACCTTTGATATGAGGGCTTGCTCCGACAGGTGCATAATCGTACCGCCAATCTGGAAGTTCTTTGTGAAGTCGTACTCCCAGTTCAGTCCGAGCATTGTCTTTCGCTGCATGCCGTATTCTGTGTTCGATTCCAACGACACGTTCACACTGGTGCCAGCGTCGATAATGCTCTGGTTCAGGATGGTCACCTCACCAGCATTATAGTCTACCGAGTAGTCGGAGCCTTCTTGTAGTGTGACACCACCTGCCGTCACTACCACTGATCCTTGCGGCACGTATGCGGCATCGAGCGAGATGACATTGGCACTGCGACCTTTGTATTGACCTGTCATCACGAACTTGTTCTTTTCTGCAATCTGTTTGGCCACTGTCTTCGTAGAGTCGTAGAGCTGGCTGAATACATATTTGTCGGCTTCGGCGTAAGAGAGCCCCTTAGCCGTCAGTTGATTACGAAGATAGTCGCCGAAAGGTTCTGCTGAAGGCAAAAAGACACGACCGTTACTGACGGTATACCCCTCCACAAAGTCGAAATAACCGTTGGAGTGGTTTTTGTTGTTGTTATCCAGACGGTCGCAACCTAACATCCTCAACAATGTCTGTTCCTTTACGCGTTGGTCAGGGATATAGGTCAGATAAACACCTGCCGTGTCACTCTGGTACTTGATATCGAGACGGAACTTCGTACGCTCCACTGTTGAGGCTAAGTAGTATACGTTTTTCATCATCAGATCCCAGTTCCCTTGTGTGGGGTTGTTCGATGTGTTCTTCAGGGTCTTTACAAACAGGGCCTGTGACGGCTGCGTGTTGTCGCTGGCGAATTCTCCCACTTGGTAGGTCTGTCCGCCTGCCGTAAACTCATAGGCTACAGCCAATACCTGGTCAGTCTGTAAACCGGTTTTCAGTGAGATATATCCCAATGCCTTGTTCACAGTATATTCCGATGAGTTAAGCAGTCGTGCGCTTGCCAGTTTCTCATAGTCCACGCCGCCCTCAAAGTCCTGAATGCCTGCCAGAACGGTACTTGCCTGGTCGATGTCGCGGGCATCGGCGTATTGAGTCACCATCGTCTGGTATTCCGTATTTGCGGCATTGCAAGGTACATCCTTGCCTGTCAGTGTCCAATGAAGATCGTTGCTTAGTCTTGTGTTTTCTCCCAAGTCTGTCAAAGCTATGATGTTTCGGGTGTTTGAAGTTGTACCTGTCTTATTTGTGATCCAAACTTCCACGCGATTGATTTCAATACCCGTTGTCAGGTTGGGCAGTGTCGACATCGCCTGGTCGTAATGATCGCGGAAATAGTGGGAGAGGAAGAAATGACGGTTTTCCTCATAGTCGGCGGCATTCAACTCGAAAGCAGTTGTCTGTGTGCCACCTTTTGCTGAGACGCTCTTCGTGGCAGATTTTTTCTGCGAAACCACCGTCTGAAGCTTCAGCTTGCCGAACTGCATATCCGTGCGGATACCAAACAGACTTGAGGCACCTTTCACCAGCGAATTGTTCGAGGGGAAACTCACGTTTCCGCCTTCCACCAGTTTGATAATCTCGTCTTCCTTGCCGTCGTATTTCAACTTCATGTTCTGCGTGTCGAAGTCGAAGGTGGCATCGGTGTTGTAGTTCAGGTTCATGTTTACCTTGTCGCCCACTTTTCCATTCACATTCAGGTTGATCTTCTCGTCGAAGTCAAAGCTTGTGGTCTTACGGTTGCGGATGGGCAGCGAGGGGTTGTCGATGTTTTTCAGCGTGGCACCCAGTTTCAACTCAGCCGTTCCCTGTGTCTTGATGCGCACACCGCCAGGACCGAAGATCTTCTCTGCAGGTCCTAGGTCGAAGTGCATATCGGCAAATGAGAATTTGTCCTTACCCTCCGTCTTTACGTTTTCTGCGTCTTTCTGGCGGAAGAAGTCGTGCAGGGCACGCCTCTCGCTCCATTTCTGGTATTCCTCAGGTGTCATCAGTACTGGCGCGTTCAGATAGGTGTCGCCGATCTTCGAACCGACAAAATAGACATTCAGCGAGTCGTCGTATTCCACTGTCTGACGGATATTGTCGGGCATTTTCAGGTCGAGGGCCGACGAGTCGAGGTCTTCTACCAATACGGGAGCGGTCTTCTGGATTTTCCAACGGGGATGTAGCAGCGAGTCTGGTATGTTCTCATCGTCTACAGCGGATACGGGTTGAGCCTTGGGCGCAGGCTTCTTTTCCTTGGACTTGTCGTCCTGCGGAAACAGTGAATAGTGAATAGTGAATAGTGAATAGTTCGCTGCCGTCATGACAAATGGCAGCAACATCGGCAATGCAACAAGTGTTGCAATGACTATCTTATGTATTTTCCCTCCACTATTCACTAATCACTATTCACTTAATCTGCTTCAGGGCCAACTTCACTACTTGTTCCACAGGCAGGTCAGGCTGCTGCTGCAGAATCTGCAGCACCACCTTCTGTGTGGGAGCGGGGGCAAAGCCCAGCATGGTCAGTGCTGATACGGCTTCGTCCTTCACCTGATTGTTCACGGGAGCGGCAATCTGTCCGCCAGCGGGTATCTCGTCTGCAATGCCAAGGGCTACAATCTTGTCCCTCAGGTCGACGATCAGTCGTTGAGCCGTCATTTTGCCGATGCCCTTGATGCCCTGGATCAATCGGGCGTTGCCTGTCGAGATGGCGTTGCAAAGCTCACTCACGCTCATGCCCGAGAGCATCATCCTGGCGGTATTGGCACCTACACCACTCACCGTGATGAGCAGTTCGAACATCTCACGCTCCTTTTTGTTCACAAAGCCGTAGAGCACGTAGGCGTCCTCACGAATGGCCTCATGCACATATAGTTTCACCTCTTTCTTGCCCTGGATGGCACTGAAGGTGTTCAGCGAAATGTTCAGTCCGTAACCTACTCCGGCAGCCTCTACAGTTGCCAGCGCGGGGGTCAGTTCGGTCAACTCCCCCTTGATATAATCTATCATACCTTATTTATTTTGTATATATACAACCATATAAACGCAAACATCCCCGCATTTATTGTGTCTGCGGGGATGTTTGTGTGGTTTGGCGCTACTTTATTGTTGCTTTATCTAACTACTTTCTTGCCGTTGACAATGTAAACACCTTTCTTCAATTGTCCATCGGCCTTACGTCCTTGCAGGTCATAGGTTACTTCCTTACTGTCGTCATCGGTGTTCACGGCATTGATGGCGGCAGTTCCCTCCGCCTTGACGGTGATTTCAAACTGATGAGTCTCTCCAAGGAAATCGACAATAGTGGCAATCACCTTGCCAGAGGTGCCAGGATCACCTAATTTGACGATATTGCCGTTCGTTACTTCGTAGTCGGTACTGGTACAGACGGCATCATTGATCTTTTCTTTGTGTCCGTCCTGATAAGTGCAGTTCAGAATCAACTTCTTATTCTGATTAGGTTTGCCTTGGATCGTGGTAGGCACACTCTTTGGGGTAAAGAACTTTTTCAGACTGGCGTTCATCTGGTAGTCTGCGTCCATCCTGTGCGGCAGACCCAGCACGTCGAGGGCAGCAAAGGCATAGCGCCTGCCGAACATACGATAGCCGACAGCAGAGAAGTGCCAGGCATCCTGACCATTGCCAGGAATGTTATCTGCTTTTACAACATGACCGTTTTTAATGACCTGAGGAATCTTCGCCACCACAGTGTTGTGGGCATAGCAACTGCCACCTTGGTCCTGATATTCAGTCTCACCCACGAAGATGGGAACGCTGTCGCCATTCAATCCCAGGTCTTTGAGCATGTTGTCATAGATCTTCTTTACCATATTGGGCCAGTTGGGGTCACCGTTGTTCGAACAGCCCTGATGCAGCAGAATACCCTTGATCACACCTACCTCCTGCGCCTTCTTGGCCATATCCACCAGTCGTTGGTAGGGATTACTACCATAGGCTCTGATACGCTCAGCCTGCCAGGATTCAGCCTTGGCAAGGATGCCGGCTATCTTATCGGGCATAAAGCCTTCGATGGCGATACCGCCAATAGCAACATCCACAACACCCACTTTTACGTTGGCTGGCAGTGCAGCAACCATGGTACGTCCGAAATAGTCGGCCATGCCGAGTCCACCCCAAGGGCTGACGATGGGTGGTGTGGCATTATACCACTCGCCCAGGTTACGCTTCGGTGAGGTGAAATTGCAGGTGGCTAACATGCGGAAACGGTCATCCACATTCTGTCTGTCTGTAGCTTCTGGTTGGGCATTGCCTTCCATGTTTGACTGTCCAAAACACAGATAGATGTAAAAGTTAGGATCTACTTCGGCCCGCGCGCCGGAAAGCCATCCAACCAATAGAACGTAAATCAAAAATAGTCTTTTCATGATGCGAAATGTTGATTTTGGGTGCAAAGATAGTACAAATTGAGTGAAAAACCAAATAAAAATGAGCTTTTCCGAAATGCAGCCTATCTTCGAGTGTAAGTCAAGGTACAAAAATAGGAATATCTTCCAAGTTTTTCTCTGTACTTAGAAGATATTCCTATATTCTATTCGAAGAGTCTAATACGCCTGTTCATGAACGCCCTTGACGGCACGGCCTGAAGGATCGTTCATGCCTTTGAAGGCGGCATCCCATTCGAGGGCGATAGCAGTGGAACAGGCTACTGAGGCCTCACTGGGTACGCTCTTGGCAGCAGAGTCAGAAGGGAAATGCTCAGCGAAGATGCTGCGATAGTAGTATTCCTCTTTGTTCTTCGGCGGATTGATGGGGAAGCGCTCGGCGGCGTGAGCCATCTGTTCGTCTGATACGGCTTCAGAAGTAATTTGCTTGAGGGTGTCAATCCATGAATAGCCGACACCATCGCTAAACTGTTCCTTCTGTCGCCAAGCAACTTCCTTAGGAAGCATATCGGCGAAGGCCTCGCGGACAATCTTCTTTTCCATTGTGGAGCCAGGACACATCTTGGCTCTTGGATTCGTGCGCATAGCGACATCGAGGAATTCTTTATCGAGGAAAGGCACGCGCCCCTCGACACCCCAGGCACTCAGACTCTTGTTGGCACGGAGACAGTCGTACATATACAGTTTGCCGAGTTTGCGCACGGTCTCGTCATGGAAGTCCTTTGCTGTTGGGGCCTTGTGGAAGTAGAGATAACCACCAAAGATTTCATCGGCTCCTTCACCAGAGAGTACCATCTTGATACCCATCGACTTGATAACACGGGCTAACAAGTACATCGGCGTAGAGGCACGGACAGTAGTGACATCGTAGGTCTCGATGAAATAGATGACGTCGCGGATGGCGTCAAGACCTTCCTGAATGGTGTAGTTGATTTCGTGGTGCACAGTGCCAATATGGTCGGCTACAAGTTTCGCCTTTGCCAAATCAGGTGCACCTTTCAGTCCTACAGCAAACGAGTGTAAGCGGGGCCAGTAGGCTTTTGTTTTTGAATCATCCTCGATACGCATTTCCGAGTATTTCTCAGCAATGGCAGAGATGACAGACGAATCCAATCCACCTGAAAGCAGCACACCGTATGGTACATCGGACATGAGTTGTCGCTTTACGGCATCCTCTAATGCATCGTGGATAGCCTCAACTGAAGCAGGGTTATCTTTCACAGCATCATACTGCATCCAGTCGCGACGGTAGTACCATTTCTGACCTGGGTCGACACTCCAATAGTAGTGTCCTGGCAGGAACGGTTCGTAGCGCTCACACTGTCCTTCGAGAGCCTTCAATTCAGAGGCTACATAGACCGTGCCGTCACTGTCATATCCAATATAAAGAGGTATCACACCGATAGGATCACGGGCAATGAGGAACTCGTTGCGCTCTTCGTCGTAAAGCACAAAGGCAAAAATACCACTCAGGTCTTCGAGGAAGTTGATGCCCTTCTCACGATACAATGCCAGAATAACTTCGCAGTCGGAACCTGTCTGGAACTCATATTGACCAGCATAGCGGCGACGGATTTCCTGATGATTGTATATCTCTCCATTCACCGCCAAGACCTGCTTACGGTCTGGGCTGTAAAGGGGTTGTCCGCCTGATTCTGGATCCACGATGCTCAGTCGCTCATGGGCCAAGATGGCAGAGCCGCCACAATAAATTCCACTCCAGTCAGGTCCACGGTGACGAATCTTCTGACTCATCTTCAAGGCCTTCTCACGCAGCTCATGCGTCTGCTCTTTTACATTCAATATTGCTACGATTCCACACATAATAACATTTACAATTTAACGATTTACAATTTACAATTTAAAGATAGGAAAGATAGAGATAATTGGTTTGAGCGGGATATTCCGCTGCGAGGGTGTCAATCTGATTGACGGTAGGTACGAGTCCCAGTATCTTACGCCATTTGCGGATGGTGAGGCCAGCCTGTTCCATCTTCATATGGTTCTCCAAGCCGATGGCACGGGCAATCTGGAAATCGGAAAAACCGTAAATCTTGGCAGCACGCAGCAGCAGAGCCACCTCTGGCGACTGCAGATACTCCTTGAACTCGCTTGGTTCCATGAACTCAGATATCTCAGAAAGATGTGTATATTCTTTGAGTTGCTGGTCGATGTCCACGATATGCTTCAGCTTCTGCAAGAACCAATGGTCAATCATCGTCAACTGGTGAATTTGTTCGATGGTATAGCCAATCTTCAGTGCCTTCGACACCACGAAGATTCGCATATCCGTAGGTTCGTGTAGGGATTTCTCGATATCTGGTATTTTGATTTGGTGGTTCTCAACGAAACCATGCATACCTTGTCCTATCATTCTTAGGCCTTTTTGCAACGCTTCCTCAAACGTGCGACCAATCGCCATCACCTCACCCACGCTTTTCATCGATGAGCCGAGTTGACGTTTCACGCCTTGGAACTTAGTCAGATCCCAACGGGGAATTTTGACGACCACATAGTCGAGGGCCGGCTCGAAGAACGCACTCGTGGTCTTGGTGACAGAGTTTTTCAAGTCGAAGAGACCATAGCCGAGGCCGAGTTTAGCAGCGACGAAAGCCAACGGATATCCTGTTGCCTTCGATGCCAGTGCGGATGAACGACTCAGACGGGCATTTACCTCAATGACACGATAGTCCTCTGAGTTGGGGTCGAGGGCGTACTGCACGTTACACTCGCCTACGATGCCGATATGACGGATGATCTTGATGGCAAGGGCGCGCAGTTTGTGATATTCGCTATTGGTAAGCGTCTGCGACGGAGCCACCACAATTGACTCACCCGTATGGATGCCCAGCGGGTCGAAGTTTTCCATATTACAAACGGTGATGCAATTGTCATACTTGTCGCGCACCACTTCGTATTCTATCTCTTTCCAACCTTTCAACGACTTCTCCACCAGCACCTGTGGTGAGAACGAGAAGGCTTCTTCGGCTTGTGCCAACAATTCTTCTTCATTATCACAGAAGCCAGAGCCGAGACCACCGAGGGCGTATGCTGCTCTTAAGATCACAGGGAATCCCAATTCATGCGCTGCTTTCTGCACTTCTTCAACAGTAGAACAGGCCTCGCTTTTGATGGTCTTCACACCAATCTCGTCGAGACGTTTCACAAACAGATCTCGGTCTTCTGTATCGATGATGGCCTGAACGGGGGTGCCTAATACCTCGACGCCGTATTTCTCTAACACACCTTTTTCGTAGAGTTCAACACCACAGTTCAATGCTGTCTGTCCGCCAAAACTCAAAAGGATGCTGTCAGGACGTTCTTTTTCAATGACGCGCTCTACAAACTCAGCCTTAACGGGTTGGAAATAGACTGTATCGGCTACTCCTTTCGAAGTCTGCACCGTAGCGATATTAGGGTTGATCAGCACTGAGTGGATGCCTTCTTCCTTCAGTGCCTTCAATGCCTGGGCACCGCTATAGTCGAACTCACCAGCCTGACCAATCTTCAAAGCTCCTGAACCCAGAAGCAATACCTTTTTAATATCTTTCCTTTCCATCATCCTAACATCTTTACAAATTCATCAAACAAAAACTCTGTATCTACTGGTCCTGAACAAGCCTCTGGGTGGAACTGTGCCGACATCCAGGGATTGGTCTTGTGGCGGATGCCCTCATTTGAACCGTCGTTCATATTCACGAACAGCGGTTCCCAGTCTGAGGGCAGTGTCGAATCATCAACCGCATAGCCGTGATTCTGTGAGGTGATAAAGCACTGGGGGGTACCAACTTTCTGAACCGGTTGGTTGTGTGAACGATGACCGTATTTCAGTTTGTAGGTCTTCGCACCTGCGGCCTTCGCCAATAATTGGTTACCAAGACAGATACCCATACACGGGCGCACGATCTCATTGTTCAGGAATGTCTGAATACTCTCTACCGTCTTGCTGCATTGTTCAGGGTCGCCAGGACCATTCGCCAAGAAGAGACCATCGAACTCCAATTGATTAAAATCATAGTCCCAAGGCACACGCACGACCTCGATGCCACGCTTAATCAGACAGCGGATGATATTTGCCTTTACGCCGCAATCCACAAGTACGACGCGATGCTTCTTCTCGCCCTCAGGCTGATAAGTAATAACTTCCTTACAGCTTACCTTCTCTACCCAGTTCACGCTGCCATAGTCTAAACTGTCTGGATTTTCTAGATTACCTAGACTTTCTAGAACAATCCTTCCCATCATCACGCCGGTTTCTCGCAGCACCTTCGTCAGTCGTCTTGTGTCGATGCCTGTGATGGCAGGTATCTTCTCTCTTTTCAGCCAAGAGGCTAATGATTCTTTTGCATTCCAGTGCGAATAGGTCTCACTATAATCGGCCACTATCAGTGCCTTCGCATGAATCTTCTCGCTCTCCATAAACAGCGGCAGACCGTTTCTGCCTAAACCTGTATCAGGCACACCATAGTTACCTATCAATGGATAGGTCGTTACCAATATCTGACCCGCATAACTGGGGTCTGTCAGACTCTCTGGATAGCCCGTCATCGCGGTGTTGAACACCACCTCGCCAGTCGTGTTGGTATCATAACCAAATGACCAGCCCACAAACTGACTGCCATCTTCAAGTATTAATCTTGCTATTTTCATTATAGTTGTAATTTCAAAACTTGTTCAACATAATTCACAAACGCCTGATTCACCAATCGGATGCCGCCTGGCGTGGGGTAATGGCCCGTGAAGTACCAGTCTCCTGGATGGTTGGGACAGGCGTGATGCAAGCCCTCGATACTCTGGAATACCAGTTCCACAGGCGACTGCATACCCTCAGGACGCAGCATCTCCACAATCTTCGCATTGATTTCCTCGACGGTGAAGGGCTCATAAATATTTCGCACATGGTTCAGCGAGGCTGGCGAATACTTACAGGCCTTATACGTATCGGCAATCAGTTTCTGCATACCTCTATCCTTAATCAGGGCGATGGCTGCACGGAAGGCACAAAGTTCTTCCAGACGCGACATATCGATGCCATAGTAGTCAGGATAGCGGATCTGCGGCGAACTCGACACCATCACGATCTTCTTGGGATGCAGACGGTCGAGAATCTTGAAGATACTCTCTTTCAGCGTCGTACCTCGCACAATCGAGTCGTCGATGATCACAAGGTTATCCTCCTCAGGTTTCAACGATCCATAACTGATATCATAGACGTGGGCTGCCAAGTCGTTACGCTCTGAGTTATCTGCGATAAAGGTACGCAATTTGATATCTTTCCAAACCACCTTTTCTGTACGCACCTCTCCGTGGAGTTTGCGGAAACCGTCCGTCATCCCATAAAAGGCGACCTCAGCGGTATTGGGAATATACGAAAAGACCGTATGATCCACATCGCCGTCGATAGCCTTTAGGATCGCAGGAGTCAATTGTTCGCCCAGTCGTTTGCGCTCCTGATAGATATCACGATCGGAACCACGACTGAAATAAATCCTTTCAAACGAGCAGGCGCTTAGGGGCTGCGCAGGCATAATCTGTTCCAATTGGCTTTCACCGTTCTTATGCACGATGAGTGCCTCACCTGGTTGGAGTTCGCAGATGTCCTCTACCTGCAAATCAAATGTCGTCTGCAATACAGGACGTTCGCTGGCCAGTGCAATCATCTCGTCATCGCGATAGTAAAACGCAGGGCGGATGCCCCAAGGATCGCGCACGCTGAACATCTCACCGCTTCCTGTCAATCCGCACATTACATACCCACCGTCATAGTGGCTCATCGTGGTTTTCAGCACATTTGCCATCTCCACGTGGTTGTCGATATAATCTGTAATAGCGGTGTCCTTCAATCCCTGCTCTTTTGCGAGGGCATAAAGTCGCTCTACCTCGCGGTCCAAACGGTGTCCCATCAGTTCGAGGGTGATATATGAGTCACCATAGATACGTGGCGACTGGCCCTGTAGGGTGAGGAATTGAAAGACCTCATCGATATTCGTCATGTTGAAGTTGCCGCACAGACAGAGGTTCTTCGCCCGCCAGTTGTTACGCCTCAGAAACGGATGTACGAACGTCAGTCCGCTCTTGCCTGTAGTCGAATAGCGCAGATGTCCCATCAGCAGTTCGCCAGTCATCTCCTCCGTCACACGAGAGAAAATCTCCGTGATGGCGTCCTTGCCCTCGGCTTTCTCACGGAACATATACTCTGTGCCTGGCTCCTTTGTCAGACTGACGGAAGCAATACCAGCACCCTCCTGTCCACGATTGTGCTGCTTCTCCATCATCAGGTAGAGTTTGTTGAAGCCGTAGCGCCACGAACCGTATTTCTGCTCGTAGTAACTCAGCGGCTTCAACAGGCGGATCATCGCCACACCACACTCATGCTTCAGTTCTTCCATCATTTTGATTTACAATTTGACAATTTACTATTTACAATTAATTTGGCAATTGGGCAATTTAACTATTTGCGCAAATCTTGATGAAGCTCATAAAGAGTGGATGTGGGTGCAGCACCGTTGAGGAATATTCCGGGTGGAACTGCGTGCCGATGTACCATTTTTTCTCCGGGATTTCGACAATCTCCACGAGGTTGGAAGCCGGGTTGATACCTACGCACTTCATACCATTCGACTCGTATTCGTCCTTATAGACGTTGTTGAACTCGTAGCGATGCCTGTGTCTCTCACTGATGAGCGACTTCTCACCGTAAGCTTTGTATGTGAGACTGCCTTCAACGAGTTCACAATCATAGGCGCCCAGTCGCATGGTACCGCCCATTTGGGTGATATTCTTCTGCTCCTCCATAATGTCAATCACATTATGTGGTGTCTTATCGTCCATCTCGGCGCTATTGGCATCCTTATAGCCCAATACATTGCGAGCGAACTCGATTACCATCATCTGCATACCTAAGCAGATGCCGAATGTGGGAATATCGTTGGTGCGACCATATTCTGCTGCGATAATTTTTCCCTCGATACCTCGACTGCCAAAGCCTGGACAGACCACGATGCCTGCCATACCTTCTAACTTCGAGGCGACATTCTCAGCCGTAATCTCCTCGCTATTCAAAAAATGAATCTTAGCCTTCACATCGTTGTAGATTCCTGCCAGATTCAAACTCTCACGGATGCTCTTGTAAGCATCTTGCAGATCGTATTTACCCACAAGGCCGATATGTACCTCACGCTTCGCATTGCGCTGCTTTTCGAGGAAGTCGTGCCACGACTTCATGGCAGGCGTCTCGCCTACAGGAATGCCAATCTTCCGCATAATAGCGGCATCGAGTCCCTGCTTCTGCATACTCACTGGCACCTCGTAGATGCTGGGCATATCCTCACTCTGCACCACGCACTCCAAATCGACATTACAGAAAGATGCCACCTTCAGGCGTATAGCGTCGCTGAGGTGGCGTTCGGTTCTGAGTACAAGGATGTCGGGCTGGATACCCATCCCTTGCAGTTCCTTTACGGAGTGCTGCGTGGGTTTCGTCTTCAGTTCGTCGGCGGCTTTCAGATACGGCACATACGTCAGATGTACACACACCGCGTCTCTCCCTAATTGCCAGCGCAATTGTCGGATGGCCTCCATAAACGGCGCACTCTCAATGTCGCCAATCGTACCACCAACCTCTGTAATCACGAAATCCAATCCCTCGTCGAGACCCTCGCGCAGCATCCGCCGTTTGATCTCGTCCGTGATGTGCGGCACCACCTGGATCGTCTTACCCAGATAGTCCCCGTGTCGCTCACGGTCGATGACGGTCTTGTAGATGCGGCCCGTCGTAATCGAGTTGTTACGGGTGGTGTGAATACCAGTAAACCGCTCGTAATGTCCCAGGTCGAGGTCGGTCTCCATGCCGTCCACCGTCACGTAGCACTCGCCATGCTCGTAGGGGTTCAGCGTGCCAGGGTCGATGTTGATGTAGGGATCGAACTTCTGGATGGTGACCTTGTAACCACGCGCCTGTAGCAGTTTACCGATACTAGCGGAAATGATTCCCTTGCCTAATGAGGAAACCACACCGCCCGTAACGAAAATGTACTTTGTGTTCATTCTTAATTGTTTTGAAGTTTGCTTATCTCTTAATTCTTAACTCTTACCTCTTAATTTTTCGGCTATGTGCTCTTCGTACTCGGCGAGTTCTCGTTCTCCGATATGCGCCAGGCCGTAGTGCTCGTCGTGCTGCGAGAAGTCGAGACCTACCTTTTCACTGAATGCTGACACGCGCATGGGAATGAGACTGTCGATGAGTTTGTAGCCCAGCCAACTCATAGCGAAGGTATAGACGAACACGATGACGATGGCGAGCAGATGGTAGAGGAAAATCACAAAACCGTCCCACGTGCCGGCGATAAGACCCTCTTGGATGAAGATACCAGTCAGCACCGTACCAAAAATACCGCCAGTGCCGTGCGTGGGGAACACGTCGAGGGCATCGTCGATCTGGGAGTGCGAACGCCAATAGACAGCGACGTTACAAATCAGTGTTATGACAAACGCGATAAAGATGCTCTGCCCCACGGTGACATAGCCTGCCGATGGTGTAATGGCCACCAAACCAACTACACATCCCACAGCGGCACCCATTGCCGACGGTTTTCTGCCGCGCAGACAATCGAAGAATATCCACGTCATCATTGCCGTTGCTGAGGCTGTGTTTGTATTCAAGAACGCCTTTATGGCCTGTCCGTCAGCATGCAGCGACGAACCTGCGTTGAAGCCGAACCATCCTAACCACAGCATCGCTGCACCTAACAGTACGAAAGGAATGTTTGCGGGTTCGCTCTTACGTGTCTCAGCCTTACGACGGCCTAAGAAGATAGCACCAGCCAAAGCTGCAATACCACTCGATGCATGCACCACGATACCACCAGCGAAGTCGATGACACCCCACTTCATGAACAATCCCTCAGGATGCCAGGTCATGTGTGCGAGCGGACAATAAATCACGAAGAAGAAAAACATCATGAAGAACATATAGGCCGAGAACCTCACACGCTCAGCAAACGAGCCCGTAATCAACGATGGCGTGATGATGGCGAACTTCATTTGGAACAGGGCGAACAGCGCCAACGGAATCGTTGCACCACCCAACACATTGCCTGCGGGTGTCGTATAGACGGCGCCACCTACATTATGAAACATAGGAAATGTCAGCGGATTACCAATCACACCACCGATGTCGTCACCAAAGCACAGCGAGAAACCGATTACCACCCAGAGGACGGATATCAGTCCCATGGCGATAAACGACTGCAACATCGTCGAAATCACATTCTTTGCACCTACCATTCCACCGTAGAAGAACGACAGACCGGGTGTCATCATCAAAACGAAAATCGTGGCTGTAATGAGCCACGCCACGTCGGCTGCTGAGATCACCGACCAGTCACAATCAAATGACGGTTCTCCTACCGCCAAACCTGCGACGGCTATCAGTGTCATTGCCGTCATCAGGATTATCCAACGTCTTTTTACCTTCAAAGTTTTCATAACTTTTCTTTATATATACGTCCTGTGTTGTTTTCAGGATGCAAAAGTAATACATTCTGCATAAATAGCCGTTATTCTGCTTACCTTTTGATTGTTAAAAATCCAGTCAACTTACATTTTGTAAAGTTATTAATTAATTCTTCTTTCGTTTTGCTAACATTATGAGTTTGAAACCTGTCATTTCGTTACAAATCGTCATTTTGTTGAAATGTCAAAGAAGTAGACTCACAGTATATATAAATTGGGGCTCGATACTTCACAGTGTCGAGCCCCTCGCAAACTTCAAACAACCAAAAAAGGTTATCGAATGAACAGCAATTCTCTGTATTTCGGCAGTGGCCAGAGGGCATCATCCACGATAAGCTCCAACTTGTCGATCTCATAGCGGATTTCGTCAAGCTTCGGCTCCACCTTGTCGTGGTAGGCAATTGCCTTCTCGTGTTCGTCCTCAATCTTGTTGGCCAGTTTGCGGGCGTTAACCAACTCTTCCACACCTTTCTCGATGGCAGATGTGCGCTCGGCAATCTCTTCGATAATCTTGATATTGCGTGCAGAAAGTTTCTCAGCCTTGTCGACGGGGAAGATGGCAGCCATGTTCTCTACGTTCTTCAACAACTGACTTTGATAACTGGTTGCCACGGGGATGATATGGTTCATCGACAAGTCACCCAGCACACGGGCCTCAATCTGAATCTTCTTTGTGTAGGTCTCCCACTTCACCTCGTTGCGGGCTTCGAGCTCCTTCTTCGTCATCACGCCGAGGCACTCGAACATCTCGATGCTCTCCTTGTCAAGATAACGTTCGAAGATCTTCGGACAAGACTTCTCAACGTCGAGTCCACGTTTTGCAGCCTCCAGCACCCACTCGTCAGAGTAGCCGTTGCCGTCGAAGCGGATGGGCTTACAGGTCTTGATATCCTCGCGCAGCACGTCGATGATGGCGTGGAAAGTAGCGCTGTGGCCAGTGCCTGCAAGCTTCTTCTCGAACTCAGGAATCTTGGCATCCACACGCTTCTTAAAGCTAACAAGTGCTTCAGCAACGGCGCTGTTCAGAGCAATCATCGCACTGGCGCAGTTGGCCTCAGAACCCACGGCACGGAACTCGAAACGGTTGCCAGTGAAAGCGAAGGGCGATGTGCGGTTACGATCGGTATTGTCGATCAACAGCTCAGGAATCTCAGGGATATCCATCTTCAGTCCCTGCTTGCCAGTCATGGCGAGGATGTCTTCCTTGTCGGCCTTCTCGATATGGTCTAACAGCTCAGAGACCTGCTTGCCGAGGAACGAACTGACGATAGCGGGGGGAGCCTCATTGGCGCCCAGACGATGGGCATTGGTGGCACTCATGATGGAGGCCTTCAGCAGACCGTTGTGCTTATACACACCCATCAGCGTCTCCACGATAAAGGTGGCGAAGCGCAGGTTCTGCTCCGGCGTCTTGCCAGGAGCATGCAGCAGGATACCATTGTCTGTAGAGAGCGACCAGTTGTTGTGCTTACCTGATCCATTGATTCCTGCGAAGGGCTTTTCGTGCAGCAGTACGCGGAAACCGTGCTTGCGGGCCACCTTCTTCATCAGTGACATCAGCATCATATTGTGGTCGACGGCCAGATTGGTCTCTTCGAAGATCGGTGCCAACTCAAACTGGTTGGGGGCCACCTCATTGTGACGCGTCTTGCAGGGCACGCCGAGTTCCAGAGCCTGAATCTCGAGGTCGCGCATAAAGGCGGCGACGCGCTCGGGGATAGAGCCGAAATAGTGGTCGTCCATCTGCTGGTTCTTGGCAGAGTCGTGTCCCATCAGCGTGCGGCCTGTCAGCAGCAGGTCAGGACGGGCAGCATACAATCCCTCGTCCACGAGGAAATACTCCTGCTCCCAGCCGAGGTTCGAAGTAACCTTTTTCACAGCGGGATCGAAATAGTGACAGACGTCCACAGCGGCAACGTTCACAGCGTGCAGGGCGCGCAGCAGCGGAGCTTTATAGTCGAGTGCCTCGCCTGAGTATGATATAAATACGGTGGGGATACAGAGGGTATCATCGATGATGAACACGGGCGATGTGGGATCCCAGGCAGAATAGCCGCGGGCCTCGAAAGTTGAACGGATACCGCCAGAGGGGAAGCTCGAAGCGTCAGGCTCCTGCTGAACGAGCAGCTTGCCAGTGAACTCCTCTACCATACCACCCTTGCCGTCGTGCTCGATAAACGAGTCGTGCTTCTCGGCGGTTCCTTCCGTCAGCGGCTGGAACCAGTGGGTATAGTGTGTTACACCATTCTCTGTGGCCCACTGCTTCATACCGGCAGCCACAGCGTCGGCAACGGCTCTGTCGAGGCGGGCACCATTATCGATTACATCGATCATCTTCTCATACACGTCCTTCGGAAGGTACTTGTACATCTTCTCACGGTTGAAGACCTTCTTACCAAAATACTCGTAAGGTCTCTCACTTGGTGTTTTTACGTCGAGCGGCTTCTTCTTGAACGCCTCACCGACAACCTGAAATCTTAATGCTTCCATAAGTCTAATTTACATTTAATGATTTACTATTTGCGATTTATTCTCCAATTGTGCTATGATGTTATTTCTTCGACCATGCCTCGATGCGGTCGAGGGCTTCAATGGTCTTCTCGCGACTACCGAAGGCCGTGAAGCGCACGTAGCCTTCGCCTGATGGGCCGAAGCCCACACCTGGCGTGCAGACCACGTTCGCACCATAGAGCAAGGCCTCGAAGAACTGCCACGACCCCATGCCTTCTGAGGTGCGCATCCAGATGTAGGGCGCGTTCTCGCCACCGTAGACCTCGAAGCCGAGGGCGCGCAGACGGGTGAGCATCAGGTGGGCATTGTCCATATAATAGTCGATGGTCTGCTTAATCTGTTCCTTACCCTCAGGCGTATAGATGGCCTCAGCAGCTCGCTGCGAGATGTAGCTCGTGCCGTTGAACTTCGTGCACTGACGGCGCAGCCACAACTGGTTCAGGGGGATTCGCTCGCCCTCGAAGGTGGAGACGCTCACCTCCTTCGGCACTACGGTATAGCCGCAGCGCACACCCGTAAATCCTGCCGTCTTCGAGAACGAATGGAATTCAACGGCGCACTTCCTCGCACCACGGATCTCATAGATCGAGCGCGGGATCTCCGGATCTCGGATATAGGCCTGATAGGCGGCGTCGTAGAGGATAAGGGCATCATTCTTCAGCGCATAGTTCACCCACTTACGCAACTCCTGCTTGGTGATCACCGTTCCCGTCGGGTTGTTGGGATAGCACAAGTAGATGACATCCACCGGCCTGCCCTTAGGCAATTCAGGAATAAAACCGTTTTCGGCTGTCGTCGGCAGATAGCGCACGTTGGTCCAGCGGCCGTCGCGATAGGTGCCGCAGCGACCTATCATCACGTTCGAGTCGATATAGACGGGGTAGATGGGATCGGTCACGCCGATGAAGTTGTCCCAATGGAGCAGCTCCTGGAAGTTGCCCGTGTCGCTCTTCGCACCGTCGTTGATAAATATCTCGTCGATGCTGAGGTGTACACCACGCGGCAGAAAATCGTTCTTCAGGATGGCCTCGCGCAAGAAGTCGTAGCCCTGCTCAGGACCGTATCCGCGGAATCCCTTGACGGTGCCCATCTCATGAGCGGCCTTATGCATCGCCTCCACTACGGCAGGCGCCAGCGGCTGCGTCACGTCGCCGATGCCCAACGAGATCACGTCGGCCTTGGGATGCATCACCTTGAAGGCATTCACCTTCTTGGCGATGTCGGCGAACAAATAATTGTTCTGTAAGTTCAGGAAATGAATGTTTACTAATGCCATAGTTCTATTGTGTTTGAAGTTTGCTTAATTCTATTTCTCCGTCGAAGACGAACGTGGCGGGGCCTGTCATATAGACGTGGTTGTCACTCTCGCGCCACTCGATGCTCAGCGTGCCGCCGTCCATCACGATCTGGCTCTTGCGACCAGTCTTACCTGTCAATGCCGCAGCCACAGCCGTCGCACAGGCACCCGTTCCGCAGGCTTCGGTAATCCCGCTGCCACGTTCCCAAACGCGAGTGCGGATGCTACCGTCTGCTTGAACACAGGCAAACTCGATGTTACAGCGCTGCGGAAAGGCCGGATGCATTTCCAGCTGGCGTCCCGTCTCTCCCACCTGATCCACATAGTCCGTGAAGATCACATAGTGGGGATTACCCATCGAGACGAACGTGCCGTTTCCCTGACTGCGACCGGCCACAAACTGCGACTCGTCCTCAAACTTCGGCTCCAGCATATCTACCGTCACGCTCTCAACGATACCACTGCTCACGTGCAGTTGCAGCGTCTTCACACCCGACAGCGTCAGCAGTCGTATCTCCGTCTTATCCGTCAGACCGCGCTCATAAAGATACTTGCCGATGCAACGGCTCGCATTGCCGCACATCATCGCCTCCGAACCGTCGGCATTAAAAATGTGCATGCTGAAGTCTGCCTCAGGAACCGTCGATGCATCAATCAGCACCAAGCCGTCGGAGCCGATGCCCTTGTGGCGGTCGCTCAATGCGATGGCTGCTGCCTGTGGGTCGGCAATCGTCTCCTCCATCATATTTATATAGATGTAGTCATTGCCGCAACCGTGCATCTTTGTAAACCTGAGTTTTTGTGTCATATTGATACCTTTTTTAGAAGTTTGCTATCTTTTTGTTACTTTTTCGGGTGCAAAGGTATGCAAAAAGTTAGAAACCGCAAAAGAAACTGTCCGTTTTGTTTTTTAAAAATCAAAATAAGTTGCATTTTGTAAAGTGTATGCTCCCTAATCTCGTTATTTCGTTTACACCTTGCCATTTTGTTACACGTTTTTCTTTCAAAGTGTTACTATGTTGACTGCATAAAACATAGCGTCATTAGAAGTGTGAATCTCAGAAAATCTCAATATAATTTGGTTTTTCGCTCGATTTGTACTATCTTTGCAGAAAATTATCAAAAATATGAATATGATTAGCGATACGATTAAGTACATCGGTGTTGATGACTTGGACATCGATTTGTTTGAGAGTCAGTATGTGGTGCCTGAGGGCATGAGTTATAATTCTTATCTTATCTACGATGAGAAGATAGCCATTATGGATACTGCCGACCGTCGCAAAGGTGAGCAGTGGAAGGCGAATCTGACGGCTGCACTTAATGGTCGCCAGCCAGACTATCTGGTGGCTCACCACATGGAGCCCGATCACGCAGCACTGATTGCAGAGATACTGGGAACATATCCCAATCTGCAACTCGTTTGTAGTGCCCTGGCCGTGAAGATGCTGCCCAACTTCTTCGAGGGTTTCAACTTCGAGGGACGCATCATTACCGTCAAAGAAGGCGATACGCTTGAACTGGGACATCATACGCTGCATTTCATTACAGCAGCGATGGTACATTGGCCTGAGGTGATCATGAGTTACGACAGCGAGGACAAGGTGCTGTTCTCGGCTGACGGCTTTGGTAAGTTTGGTGCGCTGGTCAACGAGACCGACGACTGGGCTTGCGAGGCGCGCCGCTATTACTTTAACATCTGCGGAAAGTATGGTACGCAAGTGCAGAGCGTTATGAAAAAAATGGGGGCTATCGATGTGCAGGCTATCTGCCCTCTGCATGGTCCGGTGCTTAAAGGCGAGCCTTTGGCTGCTGCAGTCAAGCTATACGATACATGGAGTAAGTACGAGCCAGAGAGCGAAGGTATCCTCATTGCTTATGCCAGCATTCACGGCGGTACGGCTGCTACTGCGGAGCGTCTGGGTGAGATACTCCGTCAGAAGGGTGCCAAGAAGGTCGTGGTGAGCGATTTGAGTCGCGAGGATATGGCTGAGGTTATTGAAGATGCTTTCCGCTATCCTATAGTAGTGGTGGCTGCATCGAGCTATGATGCCGGCGTGTTCCCTGTGATGCACGATTTCCTGTATCATCTGCAGATCAAGAACTACCAAAAGCGCAAGTTTGCCATCATCGAGAATGGCAGTTGGGCACCTACGGCAGGTAAGGTGATGCGTTCGATGATTGAGGCCATGAAGGACTGCGAGATTGTGGAGCCGATGGTGACCATTCGCTCGCGCATGAAGTCAACAGATATACCTCTGCTAGAACAGTTGGCTGACAGTCTGGTATAAGGTTATATATATAATAATGTATAGAATCAAGGTCGTTGTGTTCGAACACAGCGACCTTGTTTTTTTAACAAAATGACAATGTGTAAGGAATGGAGAGGGGAGAGTATGGGATAGTTTTCAAAATGTAAGGAAAATGATTTGAAATTGAGCAAAGTGTCAGAAGAGATAAAATTTAACGCGAGAAAAGTAAGCAAATGTTTTGTTGAGATTACAAAATGATATACCTTTGCATCCAAATTCGTACAGATTGACACAAAAAGTAAGGATAATATGACACATTGCAAACTTCAAACGCAACAAAAAGGACTATACCGAAGCGAATACGAGCACGATGCTTGTGGCGTAGGTATGGTAGTGAACATCCACGGCAGCAAGAGTCACGAGTTGGTGGACAACGCGCTGAAGGTGTTGGAGAATATGGAGCACCGCGGCGCTGAGACACGCGACAAGACGGGTGACGGCGCTGGCATCATGGTGCAGATTCCCCATGAGTTTATTCTGTTGCAGGGCATCCCCGTGCCGGAGAAAGGAAAGTACGGAACGGGTCTGGTGTTCCTGCCGAAGGACAAGAAGGCACATGAGCAGATCCTGAGTGTGATGATTGAGGAAATCGAGCGCGAGGATCTGCAGTTGATGCATGTCCGCACGGTGCCGACATGTCCAGAGGTTCTAGGCGCGGCTGCAAGGGAAGTGGAGCCCGACATCATGCAGATTTTCGTGACGGGTGTAAGCGAGGCAAAGGCTGAGATGCTCGATCGTATATTATATAAGGTACGTAAAAGGATCGAGAATCGTATTGCAGGTTGCTGTGACACAACAACAAATTCGGCGGCATATAAGGACTTCTATATCTGCTCGCTGTCGAGTAAGAATATCATTTATAAGGGAATGCTGACGAGCGGACAGCTGCGCAGATATTTCCCTGACCTGTCGAATCCCTATTTTACAAGCGGACTGGCGCTGGTGCACTCCCGTTTCAGCACAAACACATTCCCTACATGGTCATTGGCCCAGCCCTTCCGCTTGTTGGCCCACAATGGCGAGATCAACACCATTCGCGGCAATCGCGGTTGGATGAAGGCGCGTGAGAGTGTGCTGAGCAGCGAGGCGCTGGGAGATATCAAAGATCTGAGACCGATTGTGCAGGAGGGGATGAGTGACTCGGCTTCGTTAGATAATGTTTTTGAGTTCCTGATGATGAGCGGGCTCTCTCTGCCGCAGGCGATGGCGATCCTAGTGCCAGAGAGCTTCAACGACAAGAATCCCATCAGCGAGGATCTGAAGGCGTTCTATGAGTATCATTCGATATTGATGGAGCCGTGGGACGGTCCTGCAGCGCTGCTGTTCAGCGATGGTCGCTACGCAGGCGGTATGCTGGATAGAAACGGCCTGCGCCCTAGCCGTTATACGATTACGAAGCAGGGTATGATGGTGGTTGCCTCTGAGGTAGGCGTGATGGACTTCGAGCCAGGCGATGTGGTTTCGAAGGGTCGTCTGCAGCCAGGAAAGATTCTGCTGATTGATACGCAGGAGGGCAAGATTTACTACGATGGTGAGATCAAGGAGAAATTAGCGAAGGCGCATCCTTATCGCGAGTGGCTCAGCGAAAACCGCGTGCAGTTGGAGAAACTGAAGAGTGGTCGCCACGTGGAGAATGGCGTGAGCGACCTCGACAAGAAACTCGTTAACTTCGGCTTCGGACAGGAGGATATCGACAAGACGATTGTACCGATGGCAACTGCCGGACAGGAGCCTGTAGCCGCAATGGGTAATGATACACCGCTGGCTGTCATCAGCGACCGTCCTCAGGTGTTCTTTAATTACTTCCGCCAGCAGTTCGCACAGGTGACGAACCCCGCCATCGACCCCATTCGTGAGGAACTGGTGATGTCGTTGACGGAGTACATCGGCGCTGTGGGAACGAATATCCTGACGCCCGATGCCTCGAACTGTAAGATGGTTCGCCTGCCGCAACCCGTATTGACCAACACACAACTCGATATATTATGTAACATCCGCTACAAGGGCTTCAACACGAAGAAGCTCCCCATGCTCTTTGAGATTGAAAAGGGCGAGGAAGGCTTGCGTCAGGCACTCGACGACCTCTGCCATCAGGCTGAGTCAAGTGTGGATGAAGGTGTGAACTACATCATCCTGAGCGATCGCGACATCGACGAGACGCATGCGGCGATACCGTCGCTGCTGGCTGTCTCGGCTGTCCATCACTATCTGATTAGCGTGGGTAAGCGTGTGCAGACGGCGCTGATTGTGGAGAGTGGTGAGATTCGCGAGGTGATGCACGCTGCCCTGCTGCTGGGCTACGGTGCCAGTGCCCTATGTCCTTACATGACGTTTGCCGTGCTGGATGACCTGGTGAAGAAAGGCAAGATTCAGGAGGAATATGCGACCGCCGAGAAGAATTACATCAAGGCGGTGGATAAAGGACTGAAGAAAATTATGTCGAAGATGGGTATCTCGACCATCCGTAGCTATCGAGGTGCGAAGATCTTCGAGAGCATCGGCCTGAGCGAGGACTTGCTGAGACGTTACTTCGGCACTGAGACGAGTACCATCGGTGGTATCGGCCTGAAGGAAATTGCAAGAGATGCGATAAGACTACACGGGGAGGGCGTGGGTCGCTGTGACACTGCAACAAGCTCAACCGTGCTGAAGAACCAGGGACAGTTCTCGTGGAGAAAGGACGGCATTAAACATGCTTGGAACCCAGAGACGATTGCGAAGCTGCAGCTGGCGACGAGACAGGGCAACTACGATAAGTTCAAGGATTGGGCTAAGATTGTTGATGAAAAGGAAAGCCCGATATTCATCCGCGACTTCTTCGGATGGAAGAAGACCGCAACACCTAC
>Ga0265300_10000816_pt1 | contig 31603 bp, 43 predicted proteins | sample AusTroGonzalo_MG_FD_193482 | JGI IMG/M metagenome (GOLD analysis project Ga0265300, IMG submission 193482) | Bovine rumen microbial communities from tropical cattle in Woodstock, Queensland, Australia - Gonzalo_03 | ecosystem: Host-associated > Mammals > Digestive system > Stomach > Rumen ...
GATTATCCGGCAATAGAACAACAGGCTAACCCAGAAATAGCAGAAAAAACAAAACTTATGCTCGCAAATGCATTCAAAAGGATCTAATTATGCAAGAAAATAATTACGGAAACTTTGAAGAACCTAAAGAACCATTCAAAACAATCCGAAAAACAGACGTTCTTTTAGAGGCCCTGAACAAATGTCAGGCTTTGGCCGAAGAACTTGAACTTGCAGCAAGACGAATCGGTGAACTCACCAAAGAATTAGAATTCGAAAAAGACAGACGTGAGGATTTATCATACGAGAATAAGGTTTTAAGACAAGAACTTGAAAGTAGAGGGTAATATGGAGTTCCAAAATGCACTTGTAGCCATAAAAAAAGGATACAAAGTCCAAAGGAAAAGCATACGAAACAGATTAAACGCCGTTTGTATCTATCTCGAAGACGGAAAACTTGTATCCCAACAAACACACCCGTTGAGCGAACATAAAAAAAACATTCTCGGTAATATAACAACTAAAAGCCTGCTCGCAACAGACTGGATAGCATACAAGGAGTAACTATGATTGATTTTGTACTACATTGTGAACCACCAAAACATACAGCACAAGGAAGCAGTATGATCCTGAAAAGCAAAAAGACCGGAAAATACTTCATCGGCAAGAAATCAAATTCTAAAGCCATACAAACGAAAGAAGAGCTTCTGACTATGCTGATGCCCCACACACCAAAGTTGCCTCTAGAAGGGCCTTTAGAATTGAAAATAAGATGGGTTTATTCTTGGAGAAAGAGTGAAACGAAAAAGAATCGAGCAAAAGGCGAGCTGTGGTGTCAAACAAAAAGCGATTGTGACAATCTATGCAAGATGTTTAATGATTGTCTAACCAGACTTGCATTTTGGCACGATGATGCACAGGTGGCAGTGTTGCATTTTGAAAAGCTTTATGCCGATAAACCCCGAATTGAAGTAAAAATTACAGAATTAAATTAAAAAAAGTATAAAAAGGTATTGACAAGCGTATTTTATTATGCTATATTAGGTTTGAGTTCGTAAATCATATCTACTTGAAAAGGAGTTTAAGATGAAGGAAGATTTGAAAACATTAAAATATTTAAGGGAGTCGTTCTTTGAGTTTATGGATCAGAGAATTCAAGATGAAAAAGAACGCGAAGTCTTTGATGACCCGAGTGCGCAGGCCATAGATGATTATATTGGTGAGCTTCACGACAGCTGTTTGTTGCCGAAAGCTTGGCAGATGTTCATTGACAGACTATTATGGGATGGGTTTAACAGCTCTTATAGTCGCCTTTGCAGAACAGAGGAACAAAAAAAAGACTTTGAGGAATATCAAAAGGGTATCAATCGTCAACGTATGAACGAATCACAAACAAACGCTTTATTGTTTGATTGTATCGTTGAAGGCTATAATCATTACAAGGATGTCAGACAAAGTGATGTCCTCAATATGAGTGAGGCTTGGAAGGATGATTGGCGTATCAATCCTGTTGTTATGTTTGAAGACTTTGTTTATCCGTTCCTTATGGAACAAGACAAAGACTTGTATATGATTGCCGATAAGAAAGCATTAGCCAATTATTGTGCAGAACGTGTTAAAACAATGTATTTTGAATATTAAAGGAGTTATTATGGAAAACTATTTTACAGAATTAAACAAAATAAATGTAAATGATAAGGTTGAGGAAAAGAACGGCCTGTCATATTTGAGTTGGAGCTTTGCTTGGGGTGAATTAAAGAAAAGACACCCCGATGCAACATACACCATCTATGAAAACAAAGACGGTTTGTTCTACCATACAGATGGGAACACAGCTTGGGTGAAGACCGGTGTCACCGTCAATGGTATCGAACATATCGAGTATTTGCCGGTAATGGACTTTAAAAACAAGTCAATCCCTGTTGCAAACATCACAAGCTTTGATGTGAATAAGGCCATTCAACGGTCTTTAACAAAGGCAGTTGCTCGTCACGGATTAGGTTTGTACATCTATGCAGGTGAGGATTTGCCTGAAGAGCCACAACAAACACCGGCAGAAAAGGCTGCAGAGACAAGAAAATTGAATATTTTTTCTATAAACAAACTCAACGAATCAGGCTCAAAAGCAGTAGAATGGATTAAAGGATTAAATCGTGATTTTACTTTAGAAGAAGACAGAAAAATTAAGGACTTGATGAGGGATTTAGAATCCTTTAAAGAATGTAAAGAAACAGCCGAAGCGTTAGCAAAGGCTTTAATGGATAAAGATAAAATAGGAGTGTAATATGAAACGTGTAGCATATAAAACAATAGACGGTAAAAGATCATCTATATCTTTAACCGAAATGCAGAATGAAGTTGTCAACCGTTTATGTGAACGGTATAATATAACAAAGCAACGATTTATCGAAGAAGCTTTGAGGTTTGCTAAAACAGACAACAGATCAGAGTTTATTCGGGATCATATCATCGATTGCTTGATGGGTATCATCGCTGAATGTGGAGGCAATATATGATGGAAAGAAAAGAAGGCGACTTGGTGGCTTTTAAAAAGCAAAGCAAGAATGGCACAGAATTCTTTAGCGGGACAGCCAGACTGAATGGCAAAGAATACTGGATAAATATCTTCAACAATAAAGACAAGAATGGTAATATATACTTGTCCGGTAATTTGAAGGAAAAGCAGGAACGACCGGCCGAAAAGAAAGACGACTTGCCGTTCTAGGGTTTAACTTGATAACAAGGGGGTAAAGATGAAACTTTTATTTTGGAAATGGTTTAGACCGACTGTCTATGAGGCTTATATTGAAGTCTGTAAAGTCAAAGCAAGATTAGACAAAGCTAAAAGATTACACCAAAAATATAAAGACATTGAAAGAGAGTATAAACTTGCAAGAGCCATATTCGAAGCAATACGATGACTGACAAATGCCCTAAATGTGGGAACAAGCTTGAAACAACAGAAAGGGTGGACAACCTGCCTGATGTGGTGCTGAACAAACAGCCGAAGTTTATGGCGGTTTTCAAATGGTGCAGGAACTGTGGTGTGTTCTTTGCTCGTTGGTTTAGAAAGGACAGAGAAAGATGAGGATATTGAACCTTTATGCCGGTATAGGTGGAAATAGGATGCTTTGGGGAAACAACCACGATATAACGGCGGTTGAATTAAATACGTCTGTTGCTTCCTGTTATAGCAAACTGTTCCCAAACGATACAGTTATAGTTACTGATGCTCATCAATACTTGATAGAACATTATGACGAGTTTGACTTTATATGGAGTTCCCCACCTTGTCAGAGTCACAGCAGGACAAGAGCTATGTGTACTTGGAAGGGGCAAAATGAAGCCATATATCCAGATATGACACTATGGCAAGAGATTATATTTATGAAGCATTTTAATAAATGTAATTATGTGATAGAGAATATAAGACCCTATTATAAATTATTTATACCACCACAGTTTGAAATAGGCGGTCATCTTTATTGGAGTAATAAGACAATTTTAACACATAAAGAAAGTAATTATAGGGCTCATCACGCCAACATAGAAGAATTACAAAAGTTTAAAGGTGTCAACCTGCAACAATATCATTTTGAAGGGATAACAAAAAGGCAGGTCCTAAGAAATATGGTCGAACCGGAAGATGGTTTATATGTTTTTGAGAATATAACAGGCATTGGAGAAAGATAATGTGTGAACAAAAGAAACAGGTTGTCGTTATAACGAACAAAGAATTGCAAGAATTAAGGGAAGCTGAAAAGCTGAAAGAGAATGTAAAGCTCTTGAAATGGAAAATCAAGCAATCCAACAAAGAGCTATTTGACTGGATCGACCGAAACTTTGGGCTTGAAAGAGAGGAATGATGATACGCTTTCTGCTCTATCTTCTACGCTGGCAAGCCTCTAGCCCTGTCCTCTATGTCTGTATGTTTCTCTTGGCAGACTATGGCATAGGAAAGGCAACAATTATTGCTAACCTTATAGGCGGTGCTATTTTCTTTTGGGCGGATAGATGTATATTTACAAAGGATAAAGAATGACAGAAGAAGAAATAAACAAAGCTCTTGATATGTTGAACCAAAGACCGAAAGGAATTGTTCCTATGTTTATTGATGGTGAATGGTTCGATATAAATTATGACTTCAATCCACCAAGAATCTATAAGGATAGAAGATTTTTAGGAAAACTAGACGATGTATTGCGAAAGAAAGACTCTTGATGTATGTTTTCGGTCTTTGAGGCAACAAGCCGAGTTATTGCTTGAAAAGAACAAAGGCGTTGACATCATCAAGAACAGATGTATCATAATACTTGGAACAACATTTTCTTTATCTGTTACTCTATGATTCCTGTTCACCCACGTATTTTTGCAAGTGCGTGGGTTTTCATTTAACAAGTAAAGGCAATGAATAAGCCAACCTCAAATCCCATTATCGCCTCTGCAACGTGATAAGCGGGGACCTTATATACTCCCCTATCATACAACCACCAACACACTGTATAGACAACAGGAACTACAGGACCGCATAACCACAAATATGGATCAAGAATGATAATGGAAAGCAATATAGCCGGTGCTGTATATCTGAGTAACATTCCTGTAAAATTGCCTTTGAAGTTATAATAACCACCCTCTCCATAAATCTTCTTTAACACCCAATCAATCCATTTAATACGCCCTTCATCTGGTGCTGTTGAGAATATACTAAAATAGTCACCGTGGCTTCTGGACCACATCGAGCCCTGCAAGGCAATACCAAACAAACAAGTCTGTACCCAGTTGTACCCCATACTCAAAAGGAAACATACCGTCACCGCAAAGCCTATTATATGCTGAACAAACCGATATTTTAATATCGGTAAATCCCATCCATCATTCCCAAAGCAAGACCGCCAAACACCTTCGAATAAAGAATAAATTATTTTTATCATATTTTCCTCTTGACAATATATTTTATTGTTGCTAATCTATATTTGTTATTGAAAGACGAGATTTTTTCATAACTCCTTTTAGTTTAATGTTTATCTACTTCACAAGTAAAGAGGGCTTAAAAACCCTCTTTATCTTTCTCTACTCTTTCTTGCAAGATAGATGAGCCATTCAATGTAGGTCATATTCCCTTTGCGTTGATTGCAAATTAAACGTGAATCCAATGATAACCTCCTGCGTATTTGTGTTTCCCACACAGATTCATTCTTATCCCAGCAGATAATATGCCCGTTTCTTTCCCTGCCACAATAGAGTTTCTGTAAACTTTACCAGTTTCAACGCACATAATTTTCTTTCCCCTAGACCAATCGACACCATTTCTTATTGCGTGATTTATGTTTTCTTTTCGAGAACACCATTCAAGATTGTCAACATTATTGTTCTTTTTATTTAAATCTTTATGATTAACTTCTGGCATATTATATGGGTTCTGTATAAATGCGGTTGCAACAAGTCTATGAATATAATATTTTTTTGTTTTATTGTTCCCCAAAGAAAAATTAACTGATTTATAACCGTGTCCATTATCAAAAACGGGCAAAAATCTGCCTTTTATTGTCCTTTTTGCATCCACTTGTCCCCATCTATTCCTTTTTGTTTTTAACATTCTAGTTATACTTTTGACATTTCCTAGATTGCTTACTTGATAAAGACCTTCATAACCAGCAACATCTTTCCAAATTTCTTCTGTCATTTTATACTCCTACAAAATACTCATTAAATAAAAATGTGGCGGGTATGTGAGTTGCATACGATTCGGGTCTAGATTCCCTAGCCACAAGTGTATTATATCAAATTTAAATCAAAATGAAAACTATTCTTTTTGTTTTTCTTTGTTTTTTAGATATTCAACCCACTCTCGAAGCGTCATATTTCCTTTTTCAAAATTGCATTTTTTGTGCGAGCAATACAAATTCCAATCTTCGTTTGAACCCTGCCTACTGAGAGGTCTTAAATGCTCCTGTGACAGGTCCTTTACGTCCGTTATTGGTTCGCCGCATAATATGCACTTAGGGTAGATGCCCTTCGGAATTTTCTTTTTCCATTGTGCAATCTTCTTTCTCATTCTTCGCAGTCAAACCCGCAGAGTTCGTTCATAACGCCATTAAGGTAGGCGTCGTCAGCCGAGCTGTAATCCGTGCAGACTAAAATCTCGCAGGGCAGCTCGCCCCTACTTATGTTTGCGCAACCATTCATCGCGAGCGCGAGAGCCAGCGCGCAGGCCACGAGAAACGGCATCAGCACGTCTTTCGGCGGTTTTCGTCTTTTCATTATTGACACCCTCTTTCTTGCCAAAGAACCAAACGGCGACAAGCATCGCCGCCATTACTAAGAATTCACAGGCCACACCAAATATTTCAGGTTTCATTTCTTATACTTAGCATAGAAAATAGAGAGCTTGTCAACCAATGCAACAAACTTTGCATAAGTAGAACCCTCTTTAGCAGCCGGCAATAAAGCAATAATAGCCGAAGCCGCACCAACAACAATCCCAAAAATAGCAAACGCTGTTTGTAACTTTTCCATAATAATACCTCCTATACAGTTATACCGGCAAGATACATTCCTGCCTTGATTTCCTCATCCGAGTACGGATTGTACCCGTTCTCGTGACGTATAATCGCCTTCAATAATGATAGCATAGTTTCACCATTATACAAGTCTAAACTTTCTTCTCTTTGTCTGCCCATACGTTTGCATACATCTTCGATATATGCTGTCGTGTCATTCTCCTCAGGCGGAGAGAATCGGCTGACAATCCCTCTAATTGTATCAATACCATACAGGCGTTTATAATTCAGGAACAACTTAGCTCCTGCACGAATCCCATATCTGACATCTTTAAATACACAAAAGGAACGGTCAAGCTCTTTCGAGTTCTTTACCATTCCTTCCCAATTACTTCCGTAGCGTATATTCAGAGGATTGTTGTTTCTTACGCCGCGGGTTACCATTCTACTCTCCGTCATTCTTTCTTTTTCTCTTTTGACATTGCGGAGAGCAAGTCTTTAATATATTCTTTCAGGTTCTGTAAATCCGCCTTTGTAGCCACATTTGAGAAGATGAAATCTTGTTGCTTTGAATACAGATCCCGAAGCTCGTCAATCTCTTTCCTCAGTCTGGCCTCTGTATCACGAGCCTCTGAAATACTTTGTTTCTTACCGAGTTCTTTGAAAAACCACACAACAGCACCTGTCAAAACAGTTAAAACCCAGTTTGAAATGCTTGTCAAAATCTCTTCCATTTAGGCGTTCCTTTCCCCTATCCTTCTATTATAGGTTCATAAGAACGCCTATGTCAAGAAAATTTTAATACTTTTCTTCACTGTGTTCTGTATAATAATAATGAGCCTTAGCAATACACTTCTCTGTTTCTGCTAAGTCTTTCATTATATCAGCAGCACAGCCCATTTCACCCATCGTCCAAGATGATTTTTCTCTGGCAATCTGCCCAATCTTGTCCATCATCATACGAACACCGGAGTGGAAATCATCATATAGTTTCATTCTTTCGTCTGTTGTCATCTTTATTCTCCATCACTTGTTGTTGAAGCAGCAACAGCAGTGGCTATATTGGCCTCATCACAAGGAACATTCGTCAATGTGATGTGCGGTGTTGCATCCACGACAACATATTTACCACGATAAACCTTGCGTGTCCGTAATCTGTCAGACGTTACAGGATAACCCCAAATGTCAACAATAGGAATAGCTGTACCATTGACAGTGACAGTATATTCTACCGGCGTAGTTGTGATTACACTGTTCGGGCAAATCGTCAATAACAAACAGAAATTATCAAAGTTTCCTACATTATTCGGATTAGTGACCGTCAATAAACCAGCGGCCGTCAATCCAGTTGTTTTATGTAAATATTGGCAACAATTACAACTCATAATATCCTCCAAGAATAGGGTGGAGTTTCCCCCACCCAGTTAGATTACATACAACCACATCCACCACAGAATGGCGAAGGTCCAGCATTATAAGCCCAAGAGCTCGGATAACGAACAACGCCTGATACAGCGTTCTGTAATTCCAAAGCACTGACTTTGCTTTGCAAATCGTCAATTTTGTTCTGTGCCAAAGCATCAAGAATCTTCTGTGTTTGTGCTGTTGTTGTCGCATTGATTGATGCCGTGTTCATAGCATTTGCATAGTTCACACCATCAATAGCCCGCAAAGTATTGCAGCAGCATTGGTTCTCGTTAGCAATAGATTGCTGAATAGCACCCGAAATGCCTAAGACATCTCGATCCAATTCTGCATATTTATCCCCAACATATCCAATTAAATCGTGGAACACTTGGTTCGTTGCCGCAACTGATTGGGCAGTTCCTGCCGTCACAGCAGACAATATTTCACGTTGGTTTGCCATAGCGTTTTGGTTGTCAAAACCGCGTTGCACTTCATTAGAAGTAGCAGCACCGCCATTTCCACCCCAACCGCCAAAACCACCGGACATCAAGAAGAACAGAATCACTAACAAGCCGACTCCGCCCATTCCAAAAAGACCGTCATTTTCAGCCATATTTTATCTCCTAAATTAAAGTTAAACCTTCAACCTTTCGGTGAGTATCATAGCTTGTCGCTAGAGTTTAAGAGCTGGGATATATTATTTCTGTCAAACCCTCTTGATACCGCATAGTTCAAAAGCGTTTCTTTCTGTTGTTCAAGCGTTTTCCCAGCCATCATCTGATTAAATTGTTGCATTATGGGATGGTTATTAAGACGTTGTTGTAACAACATTTGTCCCATAGATCGGACCATTTGAGGCGTGATTTGCATTTGTCATCCCTTTCATAAATCTGTTTTCCATAGAATCAAGACGTTCCATAATCTTTGTAAAGTCGTCTTTCTCCTGCATACCTGACACAAGGCCATACTTGTTGGAATCAATCAAGCCATTAGAGTTCATCTCTCTCAGATAAACTTCATTCTTTTCATTATTTAAACCAACATAAACAGTGTTATAATTGGGTTTAATCTTCTCCATATCCTTCTCATCAGATACAAAGTAACATTGCGCTTGCTTTGGAATATTATGATTTATTGTTTGAATTTGAGATTGAGGAACAGGTTGGTTGTAGAAATCAAATGCGCCTTGCCTCATATACGGGTTATAGTTATACATATATTTTCCTTTCTGTTTTCTAACCTGTCCGCCAACAGTCTTAGTGCGTTGATAGCAACCATCGACAGACAGGCCAGAGTTTTTGCAAAGAGGCAAACAGTACAAAACGCCCCTTGCTTAATTATCAGTCTAGCAAAGGGTGTGATTTATTTTTATGGTATGAATTATGAACTATATACTTACGAGCTTATCTAGCACTTGACGGTGTAGTCTGAATATATAACGAACATCAACGTTCATATCAATGGCGATGGCCTCGAACTTTTTACGCTTCATATATCTCTCTCGCATCACTTGCGCTTCTTTTTGAGTATCAGCAACCTCATCAATAAGCTGAATAAAGAATATAGGAAATCTCTTGGCTGTTTTAGGCAAGTATCTATGTGCTAACCAAAAACGTATAATCTCATCTTTTAGCATAAGTCGTATTACCTTTAGAATTCTTTACAACTTGTTTAAAAGACACTACACGTTTGTTTGGACCGGATGGCCGTTTGACAACATCAGACAAACGTTTTGGTCCATTACCGTGAGATTTTGGATAAGATACACTAATTGATTGATACATCATTGCCGGCTACCCTCTGTTTATTATAATCACCTTCTTGGGTCTGCGTGGCAATAACATTACCGGAATCAAAAGAACGGTAGATGTAAAGCCCAAACAGGCCACATACAGCTAGGAACCATATTGTAGCACAGATACAGGCACAAACAAAAAAGGTTTTTTTATCCTCTCTAAATCTATCGACAGCACTCATTTACTTTTCCTTGATTGTTTCAAGGCAATGGCTACCGCTTGCTTCTGTGGTTTGCCCGCATTTATAAGCTCTTTAATGTTTTTGGCCACTACCTCTTTACTCTTACCTTTCTTCAATGGCATATACTATACTCCTTTTTTTATGCGTTGTCAACACTTAAAATTTTCGTCAGCGTAGTGTCCATTGTAACTGTCTTTCCAAGCGATACAGGAGTGACTACAGACCCTGCATAGGTGGCCGTAGGACTACTGTTTGCAGAAACAACTGTTGATGTTGTCGTCGCTGTCGGCTTTGTCAAGAACAGAGTGCCTTGTTTAACCGGTACTTGCATATATGGGGCCCACGCAATATCATCTCCTTGCTTTATATAGAAATTATCTAAATCTATAGAACCACAAGCAAATGCTAAGTTAGTTCCGGCGTTATAACCAATATTGAACATTTTTCCACCAAATGTATTCTCTGTACTTGTCCAAGTTAGTCCTGTCCAAGAACTCTGTGCAGGAAGTGTGTCAATAGTATATCCATTATCCTGTATCCCATAGAAAGAGCTATCAAGAGTAGAAGAATTTATGGTATATTTTAGCCAATAAGATTTGCCGACTACTGGTGTTAGGCCTGTCAGTTTGCTTCCACCATCATAGAAAGCGAAGTCAGAAGAAGAAGCTCTGATAAACGCGCCTCTATCTATATCTGTCCTGCAGAAAAACGGACTGTTTGATGAAAATGAACTCGTTATAGAAACCTTCATAAGAAGCTCACATACTCCTGAACTCGGGAATGCTCTATCACCCTTCAGATAATTGCTTGTCGTAAAATTACTGGCAACTCTATCCGTTATGGTTGGCGATCCGACAACTGTATATGCCTGTTCTTCAACATAAGAATTTGTGAAATCCTCCGAATGCACGACCATCTGTGTAGCAGACCGAGTTAAATCTGAATCCAAATAGAATGGGGCGTCTGTTTCATTGTTGTAGTGGTAACCGTCTGAAACAGTTACTGAACCATCTGTTGGGTCACTATAAGCTTTCCAGACAATGTTCCCATCAGAATCTTTCACATAGCATTCATTAAGGTCAATAGTACCGGAAAAGGCAGCATTCCCTGAATTATACCCAAAACGGGAGAATCCAACGGAATTCTGATTAGAAACTTCAGAATAGACCTGTGTATAGTTTTCCCCATCTGTACTGCGATACATAGTAAATGTAGAACCATTCTTGACTATTTTCAACCAATAAGTTGTGTTATTACTGGTTGAAAACACCGTTCTCCAACTACTGTAATTATTATTCCAGAAAGAAATAGTACTGCTATTCCAACGTAACGTTGTTGCGCCACCAGAAATAATTTGATTGCCCGATGAAGATGAGCCTGTTTTGAATTTAACAACGGCCTCTGTACCAAGACCAATATCGCCGGTCGTCGTTTCAACATAATTGCTTGAACTAAACCCACTAGCAACACCATCCGTAATGGTGGGCGAACCAACAACAGTATAATTTGGTTCAGTTCCGTGTCCAGCTTCATAGCTCACAGCAAAACCACTATCAGCATTTGTTCCAACAACAACTGTTTTATCAGGTGATAAGTACACAGATGTTGTCAAAGCCGTACTCACTTTAAACGTACCAACAGGTGTTGCGCCTGTCTTGCACATTAAATCAGAGCAAACGTCAGACGTGTCACGATAGACATAGATATCGTTCTTATAGCCTAATGTCTGGTTCGTACCAATTTGGGCTATTGTCTTTGTGACTGTTGCAGGAATAATAACCTCGGCAGAGCCGGAATTATAATATCCCCAACCAACCGATACATCCGAAGATGTCGTGCTTACATCAAACCCAAATGGCGTTCCCACATTTGTCCAAGTATCAGCAGGGTCTTTAACAGTGTTGACTTCAACAATGGATTGACCCCACGGGTCTGTTGTAATAGCCTCATTGACAAACCCTGTCAAGGATGTACTGGCAACATTATGGCCATTGTACACATTCGCAGAGAATTCATAGATAGGCATATCCGCTTCACGAATCACTTTGATATAAGTAGCATTCCCCACTGCATAGCTCTTTAAATCGTTAGAGCAGGTTGCGGGGCCGGAATAATCTGTTGTCCATTCAAACTTCTTAACAAGTTGCATTGTTGAGATGTCGTGATTTGTGTAGGCGAAAACAAACAACCCTGTGCTTGTGCGAATAAATAATCTATTGTCCAAATCCCACCAAGCGGCGTAAACTGTACCGGATACTTGTTGGATAGCCGCAGGGGTTGTCAATGGAGTTATTGATAAGTTAGTCAAGTCAAACTTGGTAAAACCTACAATAGCGTTGTTACATTTATACCAGAAATGAATATTGTCGATCCTGTCACAAACGGCCGCTGCATATTGGTACGCGCCACCCAAGAAGTTCCACAAACCAGCAGATGTAAATATCTCCGTTGTATCTATACCGGTGGCTCCGCTGCCCCCATTATAAGTGCAAGAGTAAATATGGAACGGAGAAGTCGTGTTTGTGGAAGCATAATACATATAGGCGTTCCCGTCTTTATCCAGGAAACCACCACCTGGAGAAGTATTTTTATATGATTTTCTAGAGCCATTCTCTATGTAGTCAATACCTTGCCCAGAAACATTAGAAGTCGTAGCACAAGTTGCTGCCCAACCGGTTCTTGAAGAATCTAGCCTGAGGTCAACTAAATAGACATTAAGTGAACTACCCAAACTACCTGTGATAACACCATTCTTAACATAGATATAATTACAATCCCCATTCCCATAGCCAAAAGCCATAGAACCATCTTCTAATGGTATAGAAGGACATCTCCAACTAGGAGTATTAGTAGAATTGCCTATTCTTGTTAGCCCTGTACCACCATTTGTAGCGTAGATGCCACCTTGTGCATATAGATAGTTACCATCAAAATAAAATGGGTTAGTTAATTCAGAGGCTGGCTCTAAATAAGTATCACCAACAGAGGGGGCGCCGTTATTCCAGCGAGTTAGAATATTAGTATAGGGAACAGAACTGCTTGATCCCAAAGAATAGGGGTAGGTAAATATACCGGTGCTCGACAAAGAAGCAATCATAATGTTAGCAAGACCGGCGCCAGAACCACCGGCATAGTCTATTTTAGAAAAGCCAGAAGATGTAATATTTAAAGGATACACTGGGCCAGTTACCCAATCGCCGGTTTGATGTATAATACCGTAGCCCTGAAAAGCATAGGATATATTTGGAAAGTATTGATTACTTATTTGGTTCTGGACAACAACATTTTCTATCGCGCCAGTTTGATCTATGGTAAAATACGCCGTTCTTAAACTACTACTATAGATTTGAATAATTACTCCATTTCCAGAATTATTCAAAGAAAATACACTACTTCTAGGAAGATAATTGTTCATTGTAACTGTATAAGCTGATGAACCATAGGTTATTTGTTTATTCTCCTTATCGACAACCATTCCACAAAAGCCAAGTGTAGCACCAATTGTGTCCCCATAAGATAATGCAAACCATTTCAAGTTTGGGCTGAAACCAACTCTCTGGCCAGTAACTCCTGAAGGATAAAAAGAAGGACAGGTGTTAGTATGAGTATAAGCTGAGCCCTCTACAAATGTGCCGCTGGAGTAAGTAAAGTCTTTTACAACAATACTATCTAGGTTACTAGTAGTAGTCATATACCAGAAAGTATCACTATCTTGAGCAATACCGCCATTACCGACCAGAGTAGATGCAGACCAAATAGGATAAACATTCGCGCTCAAATCATCAATTTCTGCTTGGTAAATAGTAAGTGTACCATCTTTGCAGACAGCAAATCTTTTAGCCGTTTCATTATAAGTTATTCTTGTCGCGCCCGTACCATCAGATTGTAAAGAAGCAGCAGAAATACCAATAAGTGGAAGCGTTACACCAGTAAGTCTTTTAATATAAATGAGTTTATCTTTTATTGTATCGTGCTTAAAGAATACAGGGTGACCTGATGTATCAACATACATCATATACTCACCAAAGAATATTGTCCACTGTACCGGGCTACCTCCGGCTAAATTATTAAACCTATACTCTGAGCAATACCCCTTTTCATTCACGGCAGGATAATTTAAGATAACCTTATCTCCAACGCTTACACCAGAAGCATTAGAACCTACCAATGCTGTGACCTTGTCGCCACCGCCTTGTCCACCACCACTAGAAATCTGCGTATTGATAATTGTCATCTTTATCTCCTTTATGAATAAACCGCTAAAACAACAGAAACATCAGAACTCGGAACTTCTGTACAAACAAACGTCAATGTATTTGTTGCTTGTGTTACAGCCCGAATCCCACTCGAAGCATATAAAGCCTCATTAGAACCATCCAAAGAAGGTGCAGGCGATACAAACACCGTTGATGTCGTTTTCAATCCAGACACCGTCAATGCATAGGTGTTTTCACCTGTCCAACTTGATGAAATCAATGTATAAGTACCGGCAGTCGGCATAGTTGCCTCAGCTTGTGTTGCACTTGCAGCAGCCGCATCAGCATATCCGGATGCATCATTAGCATATCCCTGTGCGTCTGATACATATCCGCTGGCTGTATCCGCATATCCGCTAGCGTCATTTGCATAACCTTGAGCATCATCTGCATAACCACTGGCGTCGTTTGCATAGCCCTGTGCGTCAGAAACAGCTTCTTGAATCGGTTCTGCAATCTCATCAATGTAATCCTGTGCTGCTGCTTCTGTCAAAGTCAACAAATCTTCGACTCTCAATCCTGTTGCAGAAGAATAACCACCATACATCACCAACAAACCCGGTAAAGCGATGTTGACGGGGCGTGTTTCTGTAGATACTGTCACTGTACCATAGGTCGAATCTGTCGCCTCACCAGAGGAATTAGAACCACCAGAAGCAAGACCCGTATACTGAGCCCCAGATGTACCGCTAATCTGTGTACTATAGTCTAAAGCGTGTTTATGGCCTTGCAAAGCGTGCCCCTGTGTAGAACCCACTGTACGAGGGGCACTTGGGTCAACCGCATCCTGTGATCTGGGATCGAGAAAACGAGGGAAATACCCACGAACATCAGGTTTCTTCGGCTGCCATACACCATCAACTTCTACACCACCGTGCAAGTAAATCTTATTGCCTGTATCAGGATCTGTTGTACCTGTGTCATACAACGCTTCCAATGCAGGATATATATCTTTATCAAAGTATGAACCATCAGCCAAACCAAATCCCGCAGGAACATTAGCAGGGTCAGCTGTCCAAGGCAAAACCATACCAAGCAAGTTAGGACCTTGGAAAGATGTCATATCCTCTGTAGAGAACCCAATATAGACCATTGTTGCTGTTGATGGGAAGTTTACTCCACCATCCATTGCAACGTGAACAGTTGTTTCACCCGAAGAATAGGAACTTGAACCAATCGTTCCATAATATTCTTGTGTCGGTGTGACAACTTTAATACGTCTGTTTGCCTTGTAATACTTGCTATAATCCGTAATTAAAGAGTCATCGGCAATCTTAAAGGTTGTTGCATCGACATAGGTAATAGATTCACCCGGAAAGAAATATGGATAATTGAGGTAGGAATATTTCAAAGCTGTCGCATTTGATTGAGCTGAAGCCGCACTTGCCGCCGCCGCTGTCGCGCTTTCTGCCGCATCAGTAGCCACCTCATCTGGATCATATACAGATGATTCAATTCCTGTACCATCCTCATTCCACTTCAAAGCTCTTTTAGGAACAGGCTCACTCAAAGTCAAATCTGCGATAGGAGAAGTCGGATGAACTTTTAAAGCCCGTTGCAACCCTTCTTCGAGCTGTTGTTCAACGGCTGTAATTCTGTCCAACTCGTCATTGATGTTTTTAGGACGGAATGTACCACCTTCTTGGAAGTCCGTTACACGTTCAATCGTAATGTTACGCATTAAAGTAACAATAACACCTTCCGCAGGAGCTGTATCGAATGTTACACTGCCACCTGCTGTCTGGCCTGCTCCAGATACTGTGTATCCTGTTTCTTGTACTTCATCACCAAAATAGACAATCATTTCTGATTCGTCAAAGATGGCGAATTCATACGGAAATATAGTCGTACTACCATTCCCTGTGTACTGAACTTTCGGTATTACTGGATTTATTTTAATATGTGTATCGGTCATTCTTCTCTCCTATTATTACATTGTCGGTTTAAATGTTTGAGGATTTACTGGTAAAGTCTTTATTTCAATTTCTTCTTGTGCTTTTTTAGCCTTCATCAATCTCTCATAAACTCTACGAGCATAAATAATCATATTCTTTTCTTCCTCATCTTTGTAATCCCATTTATCTTTATATTCTAAGAATGTATCAAAAGCTTGGCTCACAAGGTCAGAACGCATATTCTTTAATGCTTTCCTCTTGTACATATCGATTGCATTACCTTCTCTATCTCTTGCAATAGAGCCAAGTTCTGAATAGGCTGAACCTTTGTATTTACCTTTGCCAAAGACATAATCATTCATTCTGTCGTGAGCATCGAAATAGGTGTCATTCGTTTTATCGTGTATGTGTGACAAAGCTCTCTGCCAATAATAACGTTCCATTCCATCAAGCTGTATTGTCGTATTATCTCTAGTAACGTTTCTTGGAACATCAGTGCAAACCGCATTTTCATACCACATCTCTAAAGACAATGGGTCTGGTTTTACTTCACTCGTATCCTTTACATAATGTCCCCAACAATCAAGACGAGGCAACATCTTGCTTTTGAGAATATTTAATTTATTCTGACTATCACGAAGATATTGCACTAAATAGTCGACTCCGCCAATTTCCATAGCCCGTCTGTTAAATAATCCACCCCAAGAATCAATAATTTTTGCGGCAATGTCTGCCATACCTTCTTTAGGTGTAGATGTCTTGCTATAACCGACACCATAAGTCAACATATTTCCAACGGGCACATTACCCATTGTATCAGCAAACAGACCAATTATATCAACAGAAGCATCAAATGTTCCATATATATTAGATGGATCTTCATAATTTTCGTTGATATCACGAATATCGTTCAAGATATTTGCTGTTATACTAAGAGCTTCTCCAAGAGTTCCCAATCTTCTGTATGAATAAGCGTTTCCACCAACGAATATAGAATCTTCAGGAATCCCCATATCAATTAAAGCTTTTCTCTCGTTTGGTTTGTGTTTTCCGGTAATAAATTTATTAGAAACAAGCCAATATGCACTCCCATAAAGTGCGGCTCCCGTGCCGACTTTTGCAATAGCTTTATCAACTTTACGCATATTCGGTTGATAACCTCTTGCAATATCTTTACTTGCTTGTCTTATTTCCTTTACAGCACCGACAAAAGCACTGAACGGGTTATATGACACAGCATCATCAACCATACGTATTGTCGTTCTGACAAGCGGGAACATAGCATCATAAATCTTACCAACAACAGGTATTTTACTAATTTGTCTATCTAACGATGTACTTATTTTCCCGACTAAAGTCCGTGTTCCTCCTACTCGGAATACATCTTCTGCTGCTTCTTCACTAGATGTCTCTGAAATATTCTTCATAACAGACATCATTCTTTTTTCGCCTGTTTTACCTGTACCGAACAAAGCAGTTGCGGTTTCTTGCTGAGATTTTGATAAAGGTTGGCCATTATCAAGAGCAATAAACGTATTCATTACGTCATCTACCGCTTTCTTTCTTCCGCCTAGTTTTTCAACAGTATCATCTGAGAGCTTCCCAACAAGTTCATTTGCCTTGGCCCAAGAATCAGAGAGGATATAACCACCTCTAAAAGAACCAGATGCGAATGTGTCAGGAGCTTTAGCGCCATAATAACCGGATTCTGCTACAGCAAACTTTGCACCTCTTGCAGCTTTCTGTGTTTTTGTCAAATCAGTTGACAAGAATTCTCTAATAGACAACATATCATCCGGAAGAATGTTTTTGTAGGCATCTATATCGCGTTCATACCCATAGCCATAATTGATTTTCATATTATGTTTGCCAATGGGGGTTAGAACATAGCCATCTGTATTCTTGTTTTTTACAAAGCTCTTGATATTGGCGGCTGTTTGTTTGACACTATCAAAAATAGTAGTTGTAACACCGATTAGATTTTTTGCAGCTTCGCCAGAATAATAGCTATCCGGCATAGAAAGAGCCGCGCGAATCTTCTTTGTCGGCCACACCTTAGCGATGGCTCGTCTTGCAGGACCCGAAAGATATGTAGCGGCAGTAATATCTGCCACCGACAAACCGTGACGCAAGAAGTTAGCACCCAGATCCCAAGCTCTATTCTTAAAGTTCACCAATAAAGCTATATTCTTAGCAACGTGTGATGTTCCATAATACAGTTTATTAAATACCCCGGCTCTTTGTGCCTTTCTTCTAATATAGGCATCGGCTTTCTGCCAAGCAGGATTGTCAATGTTCTTAGCATAGGCCGCTAGCCAGTCAGGATTTGCTTTACCAATTCTTTCAACTTCTTCTCTCGATAAAACAACTGTTTCTTTTGGAATAATATCGTATCTTTTTAGCAAATCCATATATTCTTTATCGAATAAATCACCCTTCGAAACAATATCGGTATATGCTTTTGGATCATTTACAGACAAAGCAGCAAGTTTTTCATCAACTTCTTTATTTTTTGACAGCAGACTCAGAACAGGATTGTTTTGTCTTTCTCTTAAAACTTGAGCAGGGCCAGAAGCGAAAACCTTGCCTTCTTCATATATTTCGGTTGGAGTCTTCTTAGACAAAACGAATTTTCTGAATTGTTCTTCTGTCATATCTCCACGTTCGAGAGCATCAGTGGCGTTGCCAAGACTACGTTGAAGATTGGTGAATTGTCTTTCTTGTTTCTTTAATCCTTTTTCGGAAAAGGAAAGACTTGTTTTAGCCGCTTCTATCGCCTGTTCTTGTGTTACTGTCTTATATGCCTTCTTAGCGGTGGCGATTTCTTCCTTTGTCAATCGAGAGCCAAGGCGTTCGACAGATTCACCTACAGCTTCTTCCGGAATAACTTTAGCAATATCATCAACTGTTGTCGGGAGTTTTTTTATTGTTTTTTCTGTAATCTCAGGAAGAACTTCCTTCAAAAGAGTTTGCACAATTTTCTTCTTTGCCATTATTGTTGTCCTTCCTCTTGTTGTTCTTCTATTTTTCCGATACCATAACTTGTTCCAACAGCAGCCGTTCCAGCCATTTTTGCCTCAATCGGTAGTGTTCTCCAGATCAATTTTGCTGTTCCTCCTATAAATCCTATTATAGCACCAGCTAAGATTCCGTCAACACCATTTTTTACTTTCTTTGTCCAAAATTCGTCATCTTCGCCTTTTGCGATACTCTCTACAGAAGGCAAATCAAAAGCCTTCAACATCTCCATAAAGTTACCTTCATTTGTATTGAAAGAGATTGTGTCAGCCACAAAACCTTTTGCACTATCAACAACAGTTGTGACAAGACGTTTTCCCCAAGGATTTTTCCCAAGAACAGATAATGCTTTACCAATCATAGGAATGCCCTTAACAGCCGCACCTGCTGCTTTTGTAATTCCTCCACCAAGAGCAAGGCCTACAGCACCTTGTGTTCCAGCCTTTACAATAGAGCCTGCTGTTATTTGAGGTTCTGGAGATTCACCTTGATTAAATCCAACACCTTCAGTATCTTTCATCGGATCAAACTCAATATCTTCTCCTGTCACAAGCTCAGCAACTTTCCAACCTCCCCAAGAACCTATTTCTTGTAGAGAACGTAATGCTTCGTAGCAGCCATATTTGAACCCGTCATAGATTTCTTTCATCGTCGAGATTTCATTTGGAGAAGCTTCTTTGATATTTGCTGCCTCATCAATCGTTTTGTTTGCCAGCCCACCATCATCCGGTGCAAATCGGCTCTGTGTTTCCCACTCTGTATCGGGCAATTGTTCACCGTATTCACGTTCAAGAGCAGCACGATTTTCGTGATTATCAATTATTTCTTCATACTGATTATTCCATTCGTTATAATCTTCCTCACTCACGTCTGTATAATCATCAAAGGTTGTGTCCTGCCATTCTTCTGGAGTGAACCAATCGGCTTCATTATCTTCTTGTGTAGGGAATCGTACTTCAACTCTTCCAAATCCTGAAGATTGTAAAAAATTAGGGTCATTAAAACGTCTTTCGAGTTCTGCCCTAGCTTCTTCCATCGAGTCAGTTTCTGTCAAAATATCATCTTCCATATTACCACCCTATCTGTTTCTTTGCTTCAAGATACCAAGTATCAATTATATTGTTTTCATCCGAATCGGTTTCACCATTTGCATTTACAATATAAACTTGCTTGCCTAAATCTTTTTGTTCGTTGATATATTTACGATATCCTCTACGTATATTTATCAAGAGTTGGTCTTTACCATTACTGTCAAGCTCCTTTGGCGCGGTAACATTGAATTGTTTCGCTGTATCAATAAGAGCTGTCTGTGTAATACTGTTTAGTTTTTCAGGAGAAATTCCATAGGTGTCTGTAAATTGTATGGCTCTTTCAACCTGTTGTGTCGGCAATTCTTCAACATTTCCTATATTGCTGTATGCCTTTTGAGCCATATCACTAATTTCTTCACCAGACAAGGCTCTGTCTGATAACTTTGCAGAGAACTTTCTATACCAAGTTTGGAATTTTGCCGGATTATCGGCAAAGTTCACTTTTGCAGCATCAACTTCCATCTTAGCAACAGCAGAGTTTAAGTTAGCTGTTAAAGGATCTTCTGCCTCTCTAAGATATTTTTTTGCTTCTTCGCCAACAAGTAATCGTTCTTCAATATAATCCATTACCATACGTTTATCAAACGTACCATCTGTTTTAGCTTCTTCTAAACGCCCAATAACCATAGGTGTTGTTGATTTAGGCATAGCATAATCATATAATTCACTTACCTTTTGGTTCTGTTCAGGAGTTACAGCATATCTCATCAAATCTCGTTGGATAGATTCTATCGCTTCAGGAGTCGGCATTTCTCCCATCACTATTTGCTCGACAGCTAAATCAAAAGCCTGATCAAATAGATCCGATTTAACCTTTAAATCCCTCTTTTCGGCAGATTCTCTATAATTATCGTATCTTTGTACTGATGATAGGGCCTTTGCAACGAATTCGGCACGTTCTGTTGCGTTCGTATATGAGTCAATAGCAACATTGCCTGTCTTGCCAAGCATAAAAGATCTGATAAGCTCAAGTTTTTGCTGTTCATTCAAATCATTCGATGTTAAATTCCTACTAAGCGTATTTATCGTGACATCCTGAGCATATTGAAGCTGCATACTTCTTTCGAATTCTGCAGACATCTTTCCTTTTTCTCTTTCGCTTGCAAGAGCTTCCAAGAAAATAGAGCTGTACGAAGCCTGTACAACGGGAGGCATATCTCTCTTGTTGGCCTCAATCGCGGCATCCCTTGCTTCATAAACAGATATTGTATTACGATTCGTTGCTTGATTTATCTGAGCAGCTGTTGCTTTTTCAACCTTATCCTCAACCAATGAATCAATCGTTATTTGAGGCACAGAAGAAACGGTTTTCCTATATTCTTCAGGAATTGTTGACATAGCACCTTGTAGGTCAGCATTTGTCTTTACAGAAAATTCTATTGGATCATTATAGAGTTTATCGTTCTCCATAATTGTTTTCATTCTCTCTGCATAGAATTGACGAGAGAAATCTTCCTCTAATTCTTTTGTCGGAATCAAAGTCATCTGTTGATCGATAAGCGACATATTTTTAGGTTGTTCGCTTTTTGAAAGATATTTTTCTGCAAACGTAGAAGTTTCAGCCATTTAATACCCCCATCTAAAAATAGTTGCCGGTGTTTGTTCCATCTTTGTCCTTGCTTGTTCAATCTCCTGCTTTGAGGCTTGGTTAGATTTAGCACGTTCATAGGCCTCTACAGATTGTTTATATGCAGGATTCTCTGTTTGGCTCGGCTGACCTAATCTTCCCTCAGCAATCATCTCGAAGAAAGTATTATCGATACGTTCGCCGGCCGCTTTTAGTGTCTTGTAGATAGATACATTTTGTTCATATCCATAATCCCTCATCCGAGGAACAGATACTTGTTGAACTTGAGCATAAAAACGAGGAATCTCTGCCATTAGCTACCTCCACCTATACCGCCACTACCACCCATACCACCGGTGAACTTCTTCTTCATCATATTCGATAAGAACTTCATACCGGTCGAATGGACTCTCGAACCAAAATCAACAGCAAAGTTTAACATAGCTGTATTCATAGCCTGCTTTCCTGCTTGCTTAGCAGACATAATGTTATAGTCATAAGCCGATTTAGCCAACTTTGTCTGCAAGTTTTCAATCCGTTGTTCTCTGTTAGCATCCGACATACTGGCCGCTTGAATAGCACTTGCAGAACCAACACCCGCTGTTTGTCCCGCCATCGCATACAGGGCATTCTGAGCCGCTAATGTTGTTTTAAGTTTTCTCATACGTTCTGCCTGAGAGAGAGCAGCATTTGTCTCAATCGCTTTCTTCTCGGTTTCGAGTTGTGTTGCTTCCATTCTATAAGCGTTTCTCTGTTGGCGACCGCCTAACATTGCTGCGCTTGTTTCTAAAGACATTCCTACAGGATCACCCATTATTCAACTCCTACCTCAAAACCCGCCAAGTTAAACTTTGTCGGAAAATCTTGTGCCACTGTTATTTCCAATATATCTCCATAGCCTCCAGCATACACCTTTTTAAATCCTGTTTCAAGATTTAATTCATTATTCAGTGTATCAGGGCCAAACTCAATATAGTTTATTTTATACTTATTGCCATTATAAGTGATATTTATTCCTAAAGTATCTATCACTTTAGCATTAAAGTAGACCAATCTCTTTGTTTTGCCAAACGAAATACCGGCTTCACTCTCATATTCAAGGCCAACTGTTGTGATTTCAGGCAAGAACCCAAACCCAACCTCAATCTTTTTGAATCCGTCACCATCGCCAAGAACATCCGGTTGTACACCTTCCAAGCCGGACACACCCGTCATATCACCATCTTCTACCGGATATTGACCAGAGTAGAACACATCATCACCGATGACATCCATATCCATACCATTAAATACAGAGAATCCAGTCCATTCTGTTTCATTATCGGCAGATGTTTTCTGTATAGCACAATCGAGCTGATAGTCCGTGTCGAATCGTTCAATGAACCGTTTTGTCACTCCATTTATATTTCTGTCACACAAGCAATAGACATTATCACCGACACTACATAAATCAGCATACGAACCTTGTGTTTCGCACCGAGAGAAAGCTCTTAGGTTTTGTTCTCTCAGCAAGTTAAACAGTGTAATTGTACCATCATTGTTTAAAATATAGGCAAGATTGTTCGGATTTTTATCATAGCTTTGACGTGTTGCCATCTTCTTGACCTTTTTAATCAAGTGTGGGGCGAGAACGGATACATTCTCAGCGTTATAGTTCCTCATATTATCATCATAAATAAAGGAACGAAGCACACAACCGCTCTTTTCTGCAAAGATAGTTACACCATCTAGGTCAATCGGGTCTGTTGTAGAGCCGTGTTTAGACGACAAAGACATATTAAATGTTTCAGGCGTAATCACACCGGACGTTGTATAGTTCAAAAAATGTTCTGTATCTTTAGTAAATACTAACAATGTCTGATTAAACTTCATTGAGTGAATCGGACTGAATGTATCTAAGACATACATAATGCCCTCATCAGCCAAACCTGTTCCTGTGTCGAAGTTAAAATAATCTTCCACGTTAGAACCAAGGATAAGTTGAGGAATATCTTTGATGCCACCCATAAACAGGCGAGATTTACCGAAACATCCGCAGGAGGGATATCCACGTGTTACACTTATGACAGGCTCATATCCGGTATCAAGCTCCCATTCATAGGCGGCAACTGTGTTAGAATCAGGTGGTTCTACTTGCCATTTTCCCCAGACAACAGTACCAGAGGTGTATTTATATATCTCTAAAGCACCACCTTTATCTAAATAAATCTTTTGCCCTACCCAAGTATTATCAGCAACAGATGAACCAAAGGTTATTTTTGTGTTACCTCTTGATGAGGAATAATCCAATGTTGCATTTGGCGCAGATGTCGTAATGTTCCCAAACGCATAATAAGGGATGTTTGTAAAACTTAAGGCAGAAATTGTCCACGTTGTATGGGCTGTTCTGACGAGCTTCATAGGCATAAAGTCTTTATGGAAGATAAGGAACACATCACCGGATTGTGTACATCTGAATTCTTTTATTTGCGTGGCTGTGAATACTTGTGCTACGGTGGCGATTTTCTCACCATCATAATAAATATCAATGCCTGTTAGCTTAAAGGCCAATAAGTATTTCTGTTCACCATTGAACATAAAGCCTTCAATCCGTAGGACATTGTCATCTTGAGCTATCATCTGGCTTCCTTCACGTTTTACAACGTTACCTGTCCAGTTGATATAAACATTCTTAGCAAGTTTTAATGCTTTATTAAACAATTCCAAGTCGATTCGTGAGGCTGCACTCTCTGATACTTCCCCTGCACTCATCGTTGTTTGTATTACTTTCAAAGCCATCTATGCCCTCGCAATAGTAATCCAATAAGAATCTTCTCCAAAAGCTATGTTTGGTTTGCTTTGTGAATCAGCAAGCCGTGCATTTATCAAATCTCTCTGCGCCAACTGTGAAAACAATTGATACTTATTAGAATCGCCTAATAATGATACTGATAATTTAGAGGCCAATTCTGAAATCAAAGCCGTTTGGAAATATGCCGGCATTTGATCCACATCAACTGTCACTTGACAATCAATCGAAACAGAAGGCGAATTAGAATAGAGTTTATTGCCAATAATATCAAATGTCTTGGATTGGCTAACCTTTTTCACCCGTAGGATAGATGTTGGAAGATTATAAACATACTTCCAATCACGCAAGGGTGTTTCATTTAATCTGGCTAAGTTTTGTTGTCTTAAACTAAAAGACCACAATCTGTTTGTAAGTAGAGTATCCTTAATAAGTTCATAGATAGAAGAACAAACATCGGATTCCCGACTGCCGTCATCAAAGGACTGTATAGCATTAGCCCCGACCAGTAATAAAGCTTTAGAACAAATATCAATCGCAGTTATTGCCATATCATTCTCCTATCTATAAAGCGTGGGGAAAGGAGGGGACCTAAAACCCCACGCAATAGTTATAACTTACGAAGCAGTAGCGCTCGTAAATCCAACAGAAACGTGAGTAGTTGTGGAAGTCACAATACCAACGTCAACTGTTTCTGAACCACTCGTCGCATTGGTAGCGAGGACAACATCCCCAACAGCCAATGTATCGATAACGGGGTCAAAATAGTTGGAAGCTGTGTAATCATCTTTACCAGCATAGTTCCAAACTTTAGATTTACCCGCAAAGTTATCTTTCACAATCGTTAAATTGGATTTTGAAAAAGCCATAATGTACCTCCTTACGATTCATAGCATTCGATGTACACAATACCAGTCGGGTCAATTTCCCCAGCACCAGCAGAGTAGTACGATTGAACCAAGTCAGCACCCATTTTCGCATCCCAGTCTGTACGAGTCTGAACATTCAAGACTTCGCCCAAACCGACCGCATCGTGATGCCACAAGAAGTTTTTACGCTTGCTCGTAGAAATCGGCAAACCGCCTTCAGCACGTTCACCAATCCAGATAAACTTACCAATTCCCAAGAAGCCATCGAAGTTACCTTCTTGCAACGGACGGAAAGAAACATAGTCAGAAGAAGTGGCTTTTGTTTCATCCAACAGCTGTTGTTTTTGTTTGTAAGTTCCCAAGAATGTGCATTGGCCTAAGTCAATTTCATTCTTTTCCAAAAGTGCTACAGCTGATTTCAACTTAGCAAGAGTCAAACCGGCAGTGCCAGCTTCTGTCACAGCATTCGTTGTTGTGGAAGAGGCCAAAGCATCGATAATCATCTGGTCGCTGTCACGTCCCATAGCCATAGCTTGAGCACGAGCAGCTTCTTGACGGTCATCATAGTTGACTTGCAAGTTTTCGAACTTATCCGTAGCAGAGACAACACGACGGTCATTTGCAATCACGGTTGCTTGACGTTGTGTAGCGTTCTGGATCAAAGCATCTTGACCCGGAATATGTTCTTCAGCACGTAATGTACCATAAACAGGGAATTTAAAGGTTTTAGCGTTACCAGTTTTTTTACGAACTGTACCATCCAACGTAAAACCTTCTGACTGATAGATATGTTTGACTTCGGAGTCAAAAATCGTAATCAGGTTATTCGACAATTGAGTTGCCATTTTAGTTTTACCTTTCATATATAAATAATAATACGCCCCGAAACAATAACGGGACACTCTCGCGACCAGTTATCCTTTCAGGGGGCTGTTCTGGGCTTTCTTTAAGCCTTAAAGCAATCGTATTATCAAGGGGCTAACGCTTATCCTTATAACTTGATAATTTAATGTTAAGATAATTTTTTTTACTTGTCAACATTTTTTTTAGACAAAGGTGGAGACGTACTTAAAAGCCACCTCTAAGCACCAAGAACTACAACTTATTTGGTAACATTTTTTACAACGGCTTAATATCAAATGCACTTTTCGTATGCCCCGGTACTTCTACCTTACGCCTAATGCTTTTGAAGCAGCTTTGTTTCAATCCACGCTTACCAACGCTTCATTGACCGTCTCCATATGTCTTCAGCCGTAAACCACATCTTTATTTATTCTCGCTGTAGGTTCGAGTTGCTTGTTTTTTGAGTTGGAAAAACTAACAATATAAAACCATTTTAACCTGAAAGATAAAAAGTTGTAAATTTACCAATCATTACGACTAGTATATTACAACCTTTTATCAATGTCAACAATTATTTTTATTTTTTTTGTGCAGCTAATTGCATTAGTCGCATATAATGTTGTTGTTGTTCAGGAGTATATCCGATAGTCTTTGCGTGTTCTTGCTGATATTTGAATGCTTCATCCATATAATCTTTAGAACTCATCTCGATATCAGATGTACTTTCTACGGTTGTTTCCGGAATAGACACATTCGCACCACGAGCTTTCTTGATAAGAGTGTCTAAATATTGTGCATCCTCGGCTGTTTTTACCTTACTTGAAAGCCAATCTACACCATCTTGGTCTAAATTCTTTCTTGCAAAGGTGACAATACCTTGAACAAGCGGGCCATTGATACCGCCAACCTTGTTCATTTCTTCCTCAAAGTCAACACTTTCTTCCTCGGCAATCTTCATCCGAGCATATTCGTTGATGAGTTTGTTGGCTTTTTCTTGAGAAAGATTTAATTCTTTCATTAAAGGTACAAACGTTTGATAGTCTTTTGAATTCTCATCAATAGAGAATTTCTCTTTGATGTCATCATCCAAAGTGAACTCATATTTTTCAGGAGCAGGCTTATTTTCCTGCTTAGCCTTAGTAAATTCTTTCTGCAACTCACGATAAGCAATTAAACCGCTTCTTGCATCATTAAATTTACCGAAGATTTTACCGTTTTCGTGTCTGAACTCGTTGAGCCCATCATCAATTACGGGTTGTTCAGCCTTATCAGCGGTATCTTCGACTGTTTCAGTCGCATCAACTGCCGATAACTCGGTTATAGTTTCTGTGTTTTCAGTCATTAGTTTCTCCAATTTTTATTATTTGTTTTAATACAGAGAGTTCGCCCTCTTTACGACCTGTCAATATCGCAAATAACACACCGTCAGTTGCATTGGCAGGATAATTGTCTGTTGCGACAATTATTTTTTTAAAGTCATCAAGCAGGGATTTCCCTGCTTTAGACTTAAATAGTGTTCTTATCTTCGTTTGTTGGTCTTTATTGAACGATATCATTGCTCATTCCACTCAATTGTTGTCCTACAGCACCTTCTAATTGTGCCTTTAATTGACTAATCTCCTCTGCAGGACGAATATTATTCAAATCAATACCCATCTTTGTCGCCAAAGCCGGAATAACATCAATGTTCATAATCATTGCCGCCACTTGAGGACCAAATACACCATTCAATACTTCCATAAACTTGATGAGCTTGTTCACATCTTCAGTATTCTGTGTGATAGACAACGGTGAGGCATAGTCAACAGCTATCTGTTCCTCATTCAAACGGAAGTCTTTAATGTCAATCTTGCCTAAACTGTCCAAGATCATCAATCCCGTTTGAATCACAGGACGAATAAACTCACTTTCTAACCGCCCAAATGGCGCACCAATCTCATCTGCATACTGCTTTTGACGATATTCAATCTCGGTGGCCGTCTTTACAGGCTCATCAACAGGCCCTAACGGGTTAGCAAACATAATGTTGTATATGGATTGACGTAAATCGCTAATAACCATATCCCCAACATTGAAGTTTGCACCTGTCAATAAGGGTTGAAGTGTTGCAGAACGGGATGAACCGCCATTCGATGTCACAGGAATAATAGCACCGGGGGCAATTTTAACATTTTCTGGATTGATGGCACCGTCATCTTCCATTGTCCAAGCACCGGAAACAGCCAAAGAAGCGTTCTTTAAGATGAGTTCTTTGGTCTTGTTTAAGGATTTAGCATCCGGAAGTGCAAACAACACAGGCCCACGACCATAAACTTCACCCGGCATCACCGACCAACGGAACACAATGAACGGATTGTACCTCAAAGTACGGTCAACAATAATCTTTTTCTCTTTCTGGTACACAACATAGTATTTCCAAATACCTTTTTCTTGCATAACAGCTTCAATAAAGTCCTCTTCTTTGTCGTGTGTCAACATATCAGAGTCAACTTTAGCGTCACTCCATACCTTTTGAGCATACATAGGAATGATTTTGTGTTTTCTGAACACTGTATTGTACTGTCCGTTACCGACTTTTTCCAAATATAGTTCAGACAAAGGCACTGTTTTAAACTTGAACGGTGTTAAAACATCACCTTCCTGCATCATCAAACAGGCTGTACCTACTGCTAGGTCATAAAAAGACTCAGCGGCCTCTACATCAAAATTAGAATTACGGATTGCCGAGAAAAAAACAGCTGTAATATCATCCAAAACAGGCTGTAATTTATCAGCTTGGTCTTTTAAGGATGTTCCAACCTTTAATCTCAACCAATTTTTCTGTGCAGGAACAAGACTTGTTTGTAATTTTGACACAAATTTGTTCAAAGAATCAAGCGGTGCAGAGTCAAACACAGTATCAGCACCGTCATTGTTCTGTCCGTCTGTCATAGAATCCTTAAAATTCTTAGACCGTTGAGGCATAAATTGTTCATAAGCAGAAGAATATAGGTTTTCCCAGTTCTGTCTGTATGAAACACTCTTTTTAAAGCTCTTTAAAATATCTTCAGCGTTCATAATTCCTCCTAACCAAGCATTTCACCGAAACCACCGATCAAAGAAGCAAGACCGGATGTCTTTTTCTTTCTTGATGTAATATCTGCTTCCTTAGCAAGCCGACGTTGTTCGAGTTCATCCGCCTCTTGTTGAGCTGCGGCAGCAAAAAGACTACGTTGTCTTACTGATTCTGCGTGTTTTTTATCGTGTTCTTCCATTTTCCCATAAGGAATTAATGATGCACCCATTGTCATAGGAGCAGCAGCAAGACTGGCGACCTTAGCTATCTTCTTTAAAAATCCCATCTTGTCCTCCTAGCCCAAAGTTCCGGTTTCAGATGTTTCAACTAAAGAACGAATGCCTCGTCTTTGCTTTGTTCTGAACCTTCTTGATTGTTCTTGAGCTAATTCTTCAGCTTCTTTCTGAGCTGCTGTTTGTTCTTTCTCTAATTCCGCTTGTTGGACCGCTGCCGCCTTTTCTGATTTCTTAAGGGCTTGCTGTCCTGTAATTTGTCTTGTGTATCCACCCATCTTTTTCCTCCGTTTTTCAATATATATTTATATAATTGGTATGGTGTTTGTGCTTTTGTCCTCAAATTGCCAACAGATTTTACAAAATTGACACAAGTTGGGGCCCAATACCAAATACCGAACCGTTTCCTTGAAGGATTATTACCTTCAGATACGAGTATAGAGCAGTTATTTAGGTTTGTAAAGCGAAAAAAATCCTCTTTTCTCATCAAATTTGGGTAAAAACCATCAAAAGAATCCTCTAAAACCACAAAAACATCCCCATATTTGAGTGCAACAAAGCAATGTTGGTATCCTTTTTTGAACATTCTTAACCAAAAACGCCTGCTACTGCAGAAACAATAGTACTTTTCCATTAAAAAACACTCCATTTCGTGTCCATTTGATATGTTTTTGTGTGATTTCTGTTTTGTCCTCGCACAACTTTATACTCTCCGCCACCCATCATCATATATTGCAAAGCATCGTGCGGGTGTGAGTATTGATTCTTGTCAGGTTCTAACGCCAATCTTGTTTCTCCGGAATAAGATACTGTCTTATATTTATATCCACCGTTAAAACCTTTTCTTAAAACGTTACAACACTTATCTAAATTAAAGGCAGGTTTGCCGGCAACTAATCTTTTTAAAGGTTCTCTGACAGCTTCCAGACGTGGTGTAATGTTATTTGTCGGTGCAGGCCTTGCAAACAACCCCTCAGACCTTAAAATTTGATAACTCGTGTCCGCATCACTGTCTTTTCTGAACGCACCTGACGGGTCGCCATAAATATATACGTCATTCTTCGGGCAAAACTCTCTAATTGTGGTTCTGAGCAGCTTTGCAAACTGTCTGACGGACATATCATCGGTAATAAGTTCCTTTAAAACGTTCCAAGACAGGTTTTTATCCCTTTGTCCAAACACGGCACAAGGTGTTAAACCGAAGTCTAAGCCAATATATACAGGAATATATGGGTTTAAATCTATATGATCTTTGACGTGCAAGTTATCATTCCATTCGTGAACATATACAGGTTGTCCATCTTGTATAAAACCGTAGTGTCCGTGTACATAAACGTTAACCCATTCCTTATCTTTACCGGAAGATATACGTTCGTAGTAACCTTTTGGTAAATTTTCTATATTTTCTGCTTCCGGGGAGAGTCCTGAGGGTTGTTGCCAGAACTCCCAACGCATATTTTCGGGGAATTGTTCTTTAGGAACGAGTGTTCCGAACTCATTTCGGGTCCATTCGTCTTCTTCGGCACATTTATACCACCAATGGGAGTCGTCAGGAGGGTTTGTATCCATAATAACGCCGTACCAAGAGGGGAATTTATCTGGTGGAAGGTCGTCGGGTTTATCTTTTTTAGAGGGGTATCTGCCGACACGCATTGTACCGGCATCGATAATTTCCTTTAGAATCTCTCTTGCTTCGTTAAACCATATACCGGTACACTCTAAAGAGAGTAATTTTTTCACATCTTCGGGTCTGTCGAGGGCTAAAAATATGACTTCCAGCTCGACATCATTAAACTTTATCTGATGATTGATAGGGGGTTTCATATTTATCTTACCAAAGACGTGTTCAGGAAACCAAGCAAGCCAAGTTTTAATGGTTGTTGTTTCTAACTGTGGTGTCGTATTTCTGACAACAAGCCAACGGGAACGTCTAATCCCGTCTTTACAGGGGGTAGCAGTAATGGCTTTATTAAATATTTCCATACAGCACATTACGGATTTGCCTGAATTATGATGTATTCCACCATCAACTGTCACATAATTATGTGTTTCTGCCACTTGCATATCATAAAAAATTTCCTTGACATCTAATTTTGTCACAGATATAATAGACCCGTAGGTA
>Ga0265300_10000819_pt1 | contig 31549 bp, 37 predicted proteins | sample AusTroGonzalo_MG_FD_193482 | JGI IMG/M metagenome (GOLD analysis project Ga0265300, IMG submission 193482) | Bovine rumen microbial communities from tropical cattle in Woodstock, Queensland, Australia - Gonzalo_03 | ecosystem: Host-associated > Mammals > Digestive system > Stomach > Rumen ...
ACCGCCAGTGGCAGCTACAGCTACACCACCGAGGGCAGCAACGGCTGTGACAGCACCACCACCTTGCACCTGACCATCAACAACCCGGTCCACACGGCCGAGACGAAGGTGGCCTGCGGCAGCTACACCTGGAACGGCAGCGTCTACAGCGAGAGCGGCGACTACACCTACAGCCACCTCGACATCAACGGCTGCACCCAGGTCGACACCCTGCACCTGACCATTGGCAACAGCGTCAACGAGGATGAGACCGTCATCAACTGCGACAGCTATGAGTGGAACGGCCGTATGTATACCGAGAGCGGAGACTACAGCTACAGCACCACCACCGTTGCCGGATGCGACAGCACGGTGACCCTGCACCTGACCATCAACCACAGCGCCGAGAGTTCGTTCGACACGCTGAGCACCGGTTCCTTCGTCTGGAACGGCGAGACGTTCACGGAGAGCGGCACCTATGTGCGCACGCTGACCACCGTCACCGGATGCGACAGTGTCGTCACCATGAACCTTGTCATCCTGCCCGAGGGCTTTGTGATGCCGTACCTCTACAACCTGATGGATGTGATGCTTTCCGTCAACCACAACGAGGAGGGCATGGAGAACGTCAACTACGTCTGGTACCGCTGGTACCGTGACGGCGAGATGGTGCTCGAAGGCCCCGACCACGACAGCTACAGCGAAGGCGGCAACCGATTGAACGGATGCTACTATGTCGAGGTAGCCGTTGACGGCAACATGGAGTACTGGGTACGTTCCAACACCGTATGCATCGGCAGTGTCGGCATCGGCGATGTTGAAGAGATAGAATTCACCGTTGCCCCGAACCCCGTGATGCACGGCAGCATGGTCAAGGTCTCCGTCGAGGGAGCCGACCTGCAGGGCGCTGAGATTCGCGTCTACGACCTGCAAGGCCGCATGGTTCTCCAGCAGAAGGACAATGACGTCATCGAGGCACCGCAAGCCTCCGGCATGTACATGGTCCGTCTGACGCTGAACGACGGAAGAAGTGCAGTGAAACGACTGATAGTGAAGTAAACTCTCTAGGAGAACTAGGATATCCTAGGCGATTCTAGGATATCCTAGACCATCCTAGGTCTAGAATTACTAAAAAAGAAACAACAATGAAAACAGCAAAAGTAACAATAGCATTGGCAGCGGCCATGCTTCTCACAGGGATGCCCATCATGCAGGCTCAGGAAAGCGGCAAGGGACACGAACTGTCGGTGGCCTTCCAGGGTCTCGGCATAGGCTCCATGCCCTTCACGGGCTCAGCCACGTGGAACGACCAGCCCGGACTTTCCCTGGGCTTCAACGTGGGCTACACCTACTGGTTTGGCGAACATTTCGGTTTCCGTACAGGCGTGCGTCTGAGCCGTTTCTCGCACAACCAGAAAATCTCCAACTTCGACCTTCCCATCACCACCAGCCTGCCGATGAGCAGTCTAGGGCTGCCCGGCGGCAGTGCGGTGACCGCGGTGGCGCTTCGCGGCACCGCCACCTCCATCCAGGAGGAGCAGAGCTACACCTTCCTGGAGCTGCCCATCCAGCTGGCCATGCGCTTCGGGGGTGTCTTTGTGAACGTCGGTCTCTCGCTGTCCAAGGCAGTGAACGCCAGCGCCGACTACAGCTTCACCGACCCGGCGCTTGCCATCACCGCCATCCCTGACCTGGGCATCACGCCCACCACGCCCGTTCCCATGACCCTGAACGGGACCACGGAGAAGAGCGTGAAGAACGCCGACATGACGAAGCCCTTCTACTGCCTCCTCGATGCCGAGGTGGGATACAACTTCCCCCTCGGGGATGTCACCTCCCTCGCCCTCGGCCTCTATGGCCGTTATGCGCCCATCGCCTACAAGACCGACAACAATGTGGACATCTATGCCCTGAGTCCCGACGCCACCTATACCGTCACCCAGCCTTCCACCGCCACGCAGGTGGAGAAGATAGGCTACTATGAGATAGGAGTGAGCCTGGGTGTCAACTTCGGTTGGAACGGCAAGAAACGGGGTGGTGACGGCGGCGCCTTCACCATGGCTCCCGCCAACGACGAGAACGTCGACCGTGTGGCCGCCGAGCTTGCCGCCATGAAGACGGCCCGCGAGAAGACGGAAGCCGAGCTCGCCGCCATGAAGGCGGCCCGCGACAAAGCCGAGGCCGAGCTGACCGCCATGAAGAACTCCCGCGACAAAGCCGAAGCCGAGCTCACCGCCATGAAGGACTCCCGCAAGAAAGCCGAGGCCGAGCTGACCGCCATGAAGGACTCCCGCGAGAACGACCTGACCGCCTATCACAACACGATAGTGGAGCAGAAGGCCCAGAAGGCAGAGCCCAAGAAAGAGACTCCGGCCCCCGTCGTGGAGCAGAAGGCCACGGCAGCGGAGAGCACGGAAGCCCCCATACAGTTCTACTTCAACCACAGGAAGACCCAGCCGTTACGCAATGAAGAGGCCGAGGCCAGCCTGCGGGAACTGTGTGACGCCATGAAGAACGACGCGAATATCCATGTCGTCGTCACGGGTTACGCCGACAATACCGGCACGAGGAAGAACAACCTGAAGATTGGCCGCAAACGTGCCTACGCTGTCAAGCGTATGATGACCAAGATGGGTGCTCCCGCCCGTAACATCGCTGTCAGCAGCAAAGGCGAGAGCTATCCCGTGGAATCGAACGCCACCAAGGAAGGCCGCGCTAAAAACCGCCGCGCCACCGTGGAAATCAAGTAAAGACACTCTTTGATTACATGATGCAGCAAAGGGATGCTCCGTTGGGAGCATCCCTTGCTGTTTTCTTATCTTAACTACTAAAGAAGAGCGTTACTTGTCCTGTCACTCCTTGTCACTCCCTGTCACTCCCCATGTAGATGAGCGAAGCGAAAAAAAAAGAGCGTTCTTTGACAAACTGAGAAACAGGATATTTCGGAAAAAAGAAAGTCCGGCGGGCAATAAAGCTGTGCCTCCTGCGTTAATGTAAAAAAAACAGAGACGCATGAGCGACAATATGCTACAGACCATCCGCGACTATTTCGCCACGCAGCCCGTGCAGCGGGCGTGGCTCTTCGGCTCCTACGCCCGCGGCGAGGAGCGCGAGGACAGCGACGTGGATATCCTCGTGGATTTCGACGACACGGTCTCCCTGCTGGGCCATGTGCGAATAATGTACGGACTTGAGGATAGGATTGGGAAAAAGGTGGACTTGGTAACCAACGGAACCCTTCTGCCTTTTGCCGAAAAGACTGCCAACCGTGATAAAAAGTTAATCTATGAGAGAGTCAATTAGAGATAAAGTTCGTCTGGAGCACATGCTCGGCGCTATCGACGACGCATGTGAATTCTTGCACAATGCCAGCATCAAAGACCTTGCAAGCAACAAGTTGCTCCGCTATGCAGTTGCCCACAGCATACAGATAATCGGCGAGGCCGCATATATGACTACCAAGGAATTCAAGTTATCACACCCAGAGGTCGAATGGCGTCTGGTCGAGGGCATGCGGCACGTGCTGGTACACGACTATTACAGGGTTGAGTTCACAGAGCTTTGGAAGGTGGTCAAAGAAGACCTGCCGCCGCTGCGGGAGCAGATAGCGGCCTACATCGCCGAGTTCCCTGAGGACGAGGAATAGGCTTTCCTACATTTTTTTTCCGAGATATCCGCCGCGGGGCCAGATTGGGCCGCGGCGATTGTTTTATTTTGGCACGAGGAAGAACAACCTGAAGATTGGCCACAAACGTGCCTACGCTGTCAAGCTACACCTCTATCTCCCCGCTGATGCGGTCGTCGCCCCAGACGGAGTACATATTGGAGCGGCCCTCGTGGAGGGTCATCTTCCCTTGTGCCTCGAGGTGCAGGCGGTAGAAGACACACTGGTGCAGGCTGGCCTTCTCGCACACCACGTCGGTGGCGAAAGCCTCGCAGGTGGGGGCGCCACACACGCCGCAGTCGATCTGCGGCAGGTGGGTCTTCATTTTTTCTATCTTCTCCATCTTCTCCAACGCCTTCGAGATATCGTTGTCGAGCACCATCATCGAACGGGGCTCCACCTCGTCCACCATGGAATGCTCTATCAGGTAGTCCTGGTATTTATCCATCTCGCGGTCGCGGGCCATCTCGCCGTTGCGCTCGCGTTCCGCCGCCTTGCGGGCACGGGCATACATCCGCTCGCCGCAGAGGAAACGGTTGTCGACACTCAGCAAGGCTCCCGCACAGCTCTGGTCGCAAGCCCTCAGTTCGAGGAACTCCACGCCCTCCACCTCGTCGTTCTCCAGCTTGTCGAGGAAGTCCATCACATTCTCGATGCCGTCGATGGAGTAGCTGCGCTTGGCCGTACAGATGCGGCGCTCGCCGTTGGTGAGGGTCGAGAGGATGGCGTCTGCCGAGAGGCGCTGACGCGTGAGGGGCTTGTACTGGTGATTCTTCCCGTTGTCCTTCATGCGTTTGTAGACGCGGTTGAAGAGCGAATTCATATTGATGACGCCGTCGATGATGGACTTCTCCTCGCCCACGGGGGCCTTTACGGCCGCCACCTTGGCGGCGCAGGGAGTGACATAGAAGAGTCCTATCTCCTCGCGCGGAATGCCGCGGCGCATCAGCTCCTCGATGGCATACATGGCGCTGAGGTCGAGGGGGGCCTTGATGGGCATGATATTCTCCGTCAGCGACGGATACTTGATCTGCACCAGGCGCACGATGGCGGGGCAGAACGAAGAGATGAGGGGACGGATGTCGGGATGCTCGCGGGCATACTTCTCCTTGGCTTCCTTGAAGATGATCGCCGCACTCTCCACCTCCATCACATGGGCGAACCCCAGCTCATAGAGCGTCGCGTAGACCTGCGACACGCTCACCTCGTCGGGGAACTGGCCCATGAAGACTGCCGGCAGCAGCGCCACCGAGTGGGAATACTTCTTGAAAGCCTCGAAGTCGTCGTCCTTGATGGCGATGGACTGGACGGGGCATACCTCGTAGCATTTGCCGCAGTCGATGCAACGGTGCTCCTGTATCTCGGCCTTTCCCCCTTGGATGCGGATAGCCTCCGTGGGGCATATCTTCATGCACCGCGAACAACCAATGCATCGATCTTCCTCTACTTGTAAAGCGTGATAAAAAGCCATTTCTACTTAACTTCTTAACTACTGACTACTTAACTACTGGAAATTCACTTCCATTTCGACCGTCGTGCCGACTCCTACTTCGGAGCTGACGTTCAATTTGTCGACATTTTTCTGCATATTGGGCAGACCCATACCGGCGCCGAAGCCCATGTCGCGCACTTCGGGGCGAGCGGTGGAGTAGCCCTCCTGCATGGCCAGCGCGATATCGGGGATACCCGGGCCCTTGTCGGCCACTACCATACGGATTTTGTCGCTGTCGATATCCACCTCCACCTTGCCGCCGTAGGCATGGGCGATGGCGTTCACCTCGGCCTCATAGAGGGCCACGACGACACGCTTGACCACCTGCGGATTCACGTTCAACTGCTTCAGCGTCTTCTTCACCGAACTCGAAGCCTTCCCAGCATTCACAAAATCCCCTTCTATAACAGTATATTCTTGATGCATAATCTTAGATTATCAATACAAAGGTTTCATTCCGAGTTCCCACAGCAACCCGCAGGTCTTGAACATCGAGTAGGTGCTGCAGATAAGCACCATATCGTTGTCCTCGGCCAGCTCAATCATATCCTCCGTCGGCTTTTTGTTGCGCACGAAAATGACCACGTCGAGGTTGGCCATGTCGCAGGTGCGGATGGTCTGCACGTTGCAGAGTCCCGTCACCAGCACCGGGGTGTCTTTCAGCGTCAGCACGTCGCTCATCAAATCCGAGGCGAAAGCATGCTCCACCTCTATATCGAGACGTTCCGCTCCCAGCGGTACCGTCGCTTCCAGTTTGTCTACAATATCCCTTAAAGTCATAGTGCAATAGTATTAAGAATATGTTAAATATTTCAAGGTGCAAATTTACGAAATAATTTTCATCTGACCAAATTTTTTTTCAAAGGCGGGGCCGCGCGGTAGCGCGGCCCCGCCAGTTCTTTACAGGCTTTTCTGTAGGTATCGTAGCACGAAGACGACGGAGAGGACCCAGATGGTGGGGCTGATTTTCTTCATGCCTTTCTTGCCGGTGCAGACGTTCAGCAGGACATACATGATGATGCCGAGCATGATGCCGTCGCTGATGCTGTAGCTCAGCGGCATCATCAGCATGGTGATGAAGGCGGGGATGGCCTCGCTAAAATCATCCCAAACGATCTTGGTGATGCTGGAACACATCATGACACCCACGATGATGAGGGCGGGGCCGGTGGCTGCCGCCGGGATGGCAAGGAAAAATGGACTGAGGAACAGGGCCAGAGCGAAGCAGACGGCGATGACGAAGGCGGTGAGTCCCGTGCGGCCACCCACGCCCACACCGGCGGCACTTTCCACATAGGTGGTGGTGGTCGAGGTGCCCAGCATGGCGCCAGCGGCGGTGGCGATGGCATCGGACATCAGCATGCGGCCCACACCGTCGACATTACCTCTCTTGTCCACCATGCCGGCTTTCATCGAGACACCCACCACGGTGCCGATGGTGTCGAAGAGGTCGACGAAGAGGAAGGTGAGGATGATGATAAGCATTTCGGGAGAGAAGATATCGTGCCATTGCATCTGCATGAAGATGGGTGCCACCGAAGGCGGTGCGGAGGCTACACCGTTGAGTTGGGTTACCCCCATCGGAATGCCGATAAGGGTGGTGATGAGGATGCCCCAGAGGAGGCCGCCTTTGACCTTCTGGACCACCAGCAGACCGCAGATAAAGAGGCCGATGAGCGCCAGAAGGGTGGCGCGGTCGCCGAAGTTGCCAAGGGTGACCAATGTGTCGGGGTTGTTGACCACGATGCCGCAATTGTGCAGGCCGATGAAAGCAATGAAGAGGCCGATGCCGGCTCCGATGGCGGCCTTCAGACCGGCAGGGATGGTGTTGGCAATCAGCTCGCGAATCTTGAAGAGCGAGAGAATGATGAAGAGGATACCCTCGAGGAAGACGGCCGTGAGGGCGAACTGCCAACGATAGCCCATGCCGATGCAGACGGTGAAGACGAAGAAGGCATTGATGCCCATGCCGGGAGCCAAGCCGAAGGGCTTCTTGGCATAGATGGCCATCACCAGGGTGCCGACGATGGCAGCGAGGGCTGTGGCGGTGAAGACGGCGGTGGTGGGCATGGGATTGTCGCCACTGTCGAGGGCACTGAAGATGCCGGGGTTGACGGCCAGGATATAGGCCATGGTGAGGAAGGTGGTGATGCCGGCTATGATCTCGGTACGCACCTTATGCTTTGTGGGGTCGAAGCCGAAGAGTTTTTTTAACATGCTAGGGGGGTTGAGGGGTTAATGGGTTAATGGGTTTAATGGGTTTAATGGGTTTGGGGGGTTTAAAGGGTTAAAGGGGTTTGAGAGGGGGGAGGGGGGTCTGAGGGGATTTCTATGAATTCGCCGTGCTGTCGGATGTGTTCTGCCAGTTCGCGGTAGAAGCGGTGGCGGGAGAGGGCTTGTACGTTGCCTATGATAATAAGTTTCATGCGCGCGCGCGTCATGGCGACGTTCATGCGGCGCAGGTCGCGGAGAAAACCAATATTGCCGTCTGCGTTGTCGCGCACGAGGGAGATGACGATGACGTCGCGCTCCTGCCCTTGGAAGCCGTCGACGGTGCCGACGGTGATGTGGCGTTTGAGCTTTCGGAAATAGTGCTGCATCTTGAGCAGGCGGCGGATGAGGCGCGCCTGTCCGCGATAGGGGGTGATGATGCCGAAGTCCACGCGCTCGTTCTCGATTTTCTGCGGAGAAATCATCTCGATATAGTCGCGGAGGGTGTGGATGACAAGGCGGGCCTCCTGGGCGTTGGTGAGGGAGCCGGTGTGAGTGCGTTTTTCAGAATGGTCTGAATATGCTGAGGTGTCGATCCAGGTGAGCGGTGTGTCGAGGGGGGAGACCAGCCGGTGGGCGGCCTCGGGGGCGGCCTGGAGTCGATTGTGGTAGAACCAGCGTGAGGAGAAGGCCATGATGTCCTCGTTCATGCGGTACTGTGTGGTGAGCAGCGTGACGCAGCAAGGATGCAGGCCGACGAGTTTCTGCATCAGTGTGTTGGCGAGGCCTTCTTTGACAGCCTTTATGCTTTTCACCGTAGGTGGCAGTTGCTGGTGGTCGCCGCTCATAATGACGCGGTCGGCTTTGAGGATGGCGGCCCAGCAGGCGGGCTCGAGGGCCTGTGCGGCCTCGTCGATGAAGAGGGTGGAGAAGTGGCGGCGCTCCATGAGGCGGTAGGCGCTGCCGATAAGGGTGCAGCTGACCACGCGGGCTTGGTCGAAGAGGTCGGCGTTGATTTTGATTTCCAGCTCGGTCTCGCGGTTGCGGAGCCGATGGGCATGTTCGCCTTTGGCGCCCTCACGGAGGGTCTTTCTGATGTTCCACAGCTCGTGGTAGTCGGGGTGGGCGGAATAGCGTCGTTCGTAGCTGCAGTCGAGCATCTCGTCGCTCATCCGCAGTGGGTTGCCGATGCGCAGCACGTTGACGCTGCGGCGCATGAGTTGCTCGCTGATCCAGTCGACGGCGGCGTTGGAGGGGGCGCAGACAAGTACCTGAGTCTCGCGCTCAAGGGTCTCGATGATGGCTTCCACCAACGTAGTGGTCTTGCCGGTACCCGGAGGGCCATGGACGATGGAGACCTCTTGCGCCTCCACCACCTTCTGTATGGCGGCATTCTGGGTGGCGTTGAGCCAGGGGAAGGAGAGAGGCGGCAGCTGTCGGAAAGAGGGCTGCGCGTTGCCTATCAGTATATTGCGGAGATGGACGAACTTCTCGTCCTCTTTCCTCTCGGCTTCCGAGAGGGCCTCCTGCATCACGCGGTAGCTGGTGTTGTCGATGCCCAGTTGCACACCCAGCAGGTGGTGCTCGGCGAGGTCCTTGATGCTCTGCAGGGCAGATTTCGAGGGGAGGCTGACGGTCATCACGCCGTCGCCCACTAATTCTACATAGCACTGGTGCGGCAGCTCTTTCGCGCCGCCATCGGTGAGGTAGAACACGGTGGCCGGCTTGCCGGGCTCGAAGTCGAGCTCCACCTCGTCTTCACCCACCTCGTAGCGCAGTTCGAGGGTGAGCTGTCCGAGGGGGTTGTAGGCGTTGTTGCCCAGATGTACGGGATAGCGGCAGGCGGGCTCTTGGATGCAGCCTGTGAGCGAAGCTCCTTTGGCCTCGAGGCTGTGCTGGTAGGACTGCTGCTCTTCGCGGAGCTCGAGGGCTACCAACTCGCGCAAATGGCTGAAATATATGCCGCTATTCACCATGAGTGATTGCTTTTTCGGAGTGCAAAAATACGAAAAAAAATAATTTTCGTATCTTTGCATTTTCAAATGACCGTTATGAAGAAGAAACAGATAGTCTTTTTATTGTTCTTTTTGACCACTTTAGTACTGCAGGCGCAGCACCTCACGGCACACCGCGGCGATGTGAAGGATGCCTATAACTTCTGGTTCTACGAGCCTCCCGCCAGTGGCGATACCCTTTCTTCACCCTCCAAGCCCCTGATTGTTTTCCTTCATGGAAAGAGTCTTAGCGGGAAGAACCTCAACCGTGTGAAGCGCTACGGTCCCATCAACGCCCTTGAGATGGGCATGAAAATCGATGCATACGTTTTGGCGCCCCAGACTTCAAATGGCTGGACCCCCCAACGGGTGATCCGCTTGGTGGATTGGGCGGAGGAACGCTATGCCGTCGACACCAATCGCATCTATCTCATTGGAATGAGTATGGGCGGCTTCGGCACACTCGATGTGGCGGGGACCTATCCCGACCGCTTCGCTGCGGCAATGGCTCTCTGCGGGGGTAGCACACTGAAGGAATTCTGCGGGCTTAACCGCATGCCGCTGTGGATATTGCATGGTACCGCCGACCGTGCTGTGGGTATCTCGGCTTCGCAGCGTGTGGTGGATGCCATGGAGGCCTGCGACACCGCCGAACGGCTGATCTGGACACCCCTCAAGGGGGCCAATCACGGACGTCTGGCGCGTATCTTTTATATGCAGAAGACCTACGAATGGCTCTTCTCCCATAGCCTGGCCGACAGAGACCGTAGCGTCAATCGCGAATACAATATCTCTACTGATGACCTGAACGGTAACGTTTACCGTGAGGCTCGTGGAGGCGGCAACAAGGTGGTGACTGAGAAAGCCGTGGGTGGCTCGGAGAACGCTGATGCTTCAGAGTATTCTGAAAATTCCGAGACACAATACCATACTATAAAAAAAGGCGACACGCTCAGCAAGCTGGCGCGTCGCTATCACACTACGGTGAAAAATCTCTGTTCCCTCAACGGCATCAAGTCCACCACCAAACTGCAACTCGGCAAGAGGTTGAGGGTGAGGTGATGAATCACTGAAAATAAATACTTTCTTTACCGTATCTACAGTTCGGACTTATTTTTTTTTCGTCTTGAATCCGATGGGAATACGTGGTTGGGCCTTGGTGTCACGGAGTTGGTCCAGGGCATTATTTATGGCTTCAATCTGCACGGCAATCTCCTGGTTGGTCTGTTCTTGTTGTTCGTTGATGTCGTTCTGGTCGTGCAGTATCTCCTCCACATAGGCATTCAGTTGGTCGACCTTGTGCGAGAGTTGTTCGTAGCGCAGTTCCGATGTCTTTAACGCCGCCACAGCTTGTCTTACTGCAACAAAAGCACGCATTATATTGATATTGACCTGAATGGCGACCTTACTACGCAGTAATCCAGACAACATCGCAACTCCTTCCTCGGTGAATGCAAATGGTGCATATTTGCCATGTTGGCCACGGCCTGTCTTTAAGATGCCATTTTGGCATCTTAAAGATGCAACCTCATCGGATGTCAACTCAAACATGAAGTCCTTGGGGAAGCGATCAATGTTACGACGCACTTGCCGTTTTAGTTGAGAGACTTCAACCTCATACATTTCGGCAAGGTCACTGTCAAGCATTACCTTTTGCCCACGGATTTCATAGATTACATCTTTGATGCTTTCAATTTGAGTGCTGGGAATGATTAATTCTGTACTCATAAGTTGTTGTATCTCATAATGCTGTCACAATTTGTGATAGCATAAATCCCTCTGGAGGCACACCATTGGGCTACACCTCCAGAGGGTCGGATGCGGGGCTACTTTTTCCAGCGCTTGAGCAGCGGGAAGTACTGGCGGAGCTGCTCTTTGTACTCGTCGGCGGTGAGGTGCTGGTTGGTATTCTTATTAAACTCGTCGACGTACTGGACGCAGCAGTCTATCATCTGCTCCATGGTGCAGTCGGCGGTGAACTTGCCATCGGCGAAGCAGTACTTGCAGTAGTCGGGATTTTCGCTTGTGACCTCGTCGGTCAGCGGCATGCCGCAGCTCTGGCAATAGCGCTGCTTGGGGGCGCCGGGCTTGCGCTGCAGGACGGCGTAGACCTTGGCCATGATGTCGGCGGCGCGGAGGTGGTAGTTGGTGAGCATCTCGTCGGGGGTGCCGCTCTCGCCAAAGCGGTCGTCCACGGCCACGTACTCCATGGGCGTGGGGCAGTGGAGGGCGAGGGTCTGGGCGATGCTGTCGCCGAGGCCGCCGTTGAAGAGGTGCTCCTCGCAGGAGACGACGGCGCCGGTCTTGCGGGCGCTGGCCACGACGGCCTCCACGTCGAGGGGCTTGATGGTGTGGATGTTGATGACTTCGCAGCTGATGCCGACCTTCTCCAGGTGCTCGGCGGCCTGCAGGGCTTCCCATACGAGGTGGCCGCAGGCGAAGAGGGTCACGTCGTGGCCTTCGCTCAGCAGCTGGGCCTTGCCAATCTCGAATTTTTCATTTTCCGGCAGGAAGCAGGGCATCTTGGAGCGGCCGAGGCGGAGGTAGACGGGTCCGACGTGCTCGGCGGCGGCCAGCGTGGCGGCCTTGGCCTGGTTGAAGTCGGCGGGCACAAGCACGGTCATGTTGGGCAGCACTTTCATGAGGGCGATGTCCTCCATGGTCTGGTGCGTAGCGCCGTCTTCACCGAGGGAGATGCCGGCGTGGGAGCCGCAGATTTTCACGTTCTTGTTGCTGTAGCACACCACCTGGCGTATCTGGTCGTAGACACGGCCGGTGACGAACTCGGCGAAGCCCCCGATGAAGGGCACCTTGCCGCAGAGCGAGAGGCCGGCGGCGATGCCGACCATGTTGGCCTCGGCGATGCCGCACTGGATGAAGCGCTCGGGGAACTCCTTGGCGAAGCCGTCCATCTTGACGCTGCCTTTCACGTCGGCGCTCAGCGCGACGACATTCTCATTACGCTTGCCAGCCTCTACCAGGCCTTCGCCCATACCGGCGCGCAATTCTTTGCTTGATTTGTTTTCGTAGTGGGTCATAATATTATTGTTTTTGTTTGATTTCTCTTTTTTGACTAGTCGGACTAGTTTGATTATTTGCTGTCGAATACTATCTTCGTCGTTTGCGAACTTTCTATCACGAAGCGTTTGGACTGGACTTTGTCGTATTTGGTGGCGTTCTGGGGATGGAGGACGACCTCGTACTGGCCGGGTTGGAGCAGTAGGCGTTCGCCGGCGGTGCTGGGGTTGAGGTCGGTGACGAACTCGACCTGGCCGTCGAGAGCACGACCGTAGGGAGTGAACTCATTATAAGTGCGCAGGCGGAAGATGGCGCCGGTGGTGATGCCCTTGGGTTTAGATAATACCAGCATGCCAGGCATGGGAACGCTGAGTTCGGTGACGGCGTCGCTACGCACTTCCACACCGCGCAGGGTGGTGACGGGTAAGGTCTGCACCTCTACATCGTAGCGGCCGGCGAGGTACTGCCCTGTTTCGCCAATCGTCTGAGCCGCCACGCGCTCACCGTTGTCGGAACGTCGGATAATCACGTCAACCGATGGCTGCGTCCACGACGGACGCTGGCCGCTATGCTGCACCTTGAGGGTTCCCTCGTTGACGGTGATGTCGATGTTGTTTACACGGTCGATGCTGAATTGTAAGTTCTCTCTCCGTAGTGGCGGATGAGTGAAGACGGTCATGTCGTAGGTTACCAGTGGGTCCATCAGCAGGGTGTCGGGTCGCAGGTGCTCGTCGATGCTGTAGATGGTGCTCTGGCGGATAACACCTGTGCGGTGGTCGTAGAAGGCCACAGAATGTTCGGTCTCGTAAAGGTCGCCGCTACCGTCGGTCATCTTCAGCACCACGGGGGCTTTCTTGTCGCTCAGACGGAAGATGTCGTTGAGCGTCTTGGTGTATTCCTCTTCGTCAGGCACGAGGAAGAGGCTTCCCGCGCAGTCGGCATTGCGGAAGGCTCCCCCGCCGATCCCCAGCACGAAAGTCTGCACTACCACGCCACTGAGCTGTACCTGTCTGGCTACGTCGCAGATCTCGGCATCGCAGTCGTCCATGCCGTCGGTGATGATGAGTATCAGGTTGCGGGAGTCGCACGTGGCGGGGAAGTCGGAGAGCGCGTCGGTCAGTGCCGTTGCTGCTGTACATCCGCCTTGTGGGACGAGGGTCTTGATTTTGCTCTGTAGCTGGTAGATGTTGTCCGCTCCGAAGGGTACCTCAAGGCGTGTGGAGAAATGAAGTTTGTTCTCGTGGCCGAAGACGCGGAGCGCCACGTCGACATCGTGCTGGCTTGCGATGCTGTCGAGGAACGTCAGCAGCACCTGCTGTGTTACCTTGATTTTGGCGTTACTCTGCCAATGATCCCACATCGAATGGGAACAGTCCACGATAAGCAGCAGACGTGTCTTTTCGGGTCGCGCATTGGCCATTGGCCATTGGCTCCCGGCCAGCAATAACATCAATACTATGAACAGTTTGCGCATCGGGACATCTATTCTTTTTCCCAGAGGCCTTTGGGGGTGTCTGGATTTTCTTCGATAAGTTCAAGGATGCTACTCTCGATAGCGGTAACCAGAACGAAATCGAGTCCTGAGATGCTGACGCAGAAGTTTCCATCCTCGCAGTCTCTGATAAGCATTCCTTCCATGTTTGTGAAGGGGCCTTCGGCGATACGCACTTTGGCACCGCGCTTCAGTTGCGTGCTGTTTCTTACGTGTACTTCCGCCTCGGCGTCCATCAGGCGTTTGATGGCGTTGATTTCTTTGTCGGGGATGATGGCGGGTTTCCCGTGCCACGAGACGATAGTCACCACGCCGGCGCTGTTGCGCACGGGGGTTACATCTCTGGCACGTATCTTGGCGAAGATATAGGAGTTGATGAGCGGTACCTCTACACTCTTCCAACGGTCGCTCCATTGACGGCGGGTGTGCTTCAGGGGTAGATAAACTTCATAACCAGCAGCCTCCAGCGTCTGGGCGGTCTTTTTCTCAGCACGCGAGTTGGTGTATAGGGCCACCCATTGGTGTGTGTCGTTCAGCATAAGGGTAGATTCTTTCTTTGATTGTAACGTTGAAGGGCGGCGTTTATTGCGAAGAGGATGAAAAAAATCGCCACCGTTAGGAACGTAGTTCCTATAGGGCTGATTTCGATGTTATTGATGGTGGCTCCCGGCAGGCGTGAGATGGCACCCGTGAGACGGTCGCTGCTCTCGAGCAACCACCATAGCGGTGAAGCGAATAAAGGGCAGGGGAGGAGCATGTAGAGCAGCGAGAGAACGAGGATAAGGGCAGCGAGAGGGACGATGATGATATTGGCTATCAGGAAGTAAGGTTGGAAGGTGTGGAAGGAGGAGAGGATGACGGGAAGGGTGGCGAGGGTGGCTGCGAGGCAGACGGAGGCAGTCTGCCAGAAGGGGTTGTGAAACAGCTGTATCGCGGGGCGTGCCAGCAGGATGCCGGCGACGGCACAGAAGGAGAGCTGCCAGCCGGTGTTGAAGAGCAGCAGCGGGTCGACCATCAGCATCACGATGGCGGCAAGGGACAGGAGGTTGAGACTGTCGGTGCGGCGCCCCATCATGTGGCTGATGATGAAGAGGCTGAACATCAGGGCGGCACGTACGGTGGCGGGAGCTAAGCCTGTGAGCAGAGCGAAGCCCCACAATACCAGTAGTTGCAGGCTGCCTCTCAGGATACGTCCGCGACGCTCCTCACCGAGCCAGAGGAAGAGGCCTCCCACCATGACGGCCAGCAGTCCCACATGCAAGCCGCTGACGCAGAGCAGATGCATGATGCCTGCGGCGCGGAACTGTGCCTGCAGGTCGGGCTCGAGGTCTCCGCGCCAGCCGAGTGTCATCGCTTCGGCCACTCCCGCATGGCGGTGTTCCAAAGGGCCGTGCTGCATACGGCGTAGGAGTTTCATTCTCATTGCTTCGCAGTGGGCTCGCGGCGAGGTGCTGTCGTGTCCGGCGATGAGGTAATGGTCAGAGGTGACATAGAGTGTGCCGCGTGTGGTATCGGCGTAGCCGTGCAGGGTCAACGTGTCGCCGTAATGCAGGGTGGCGGCGGTGCTGTCCTTGCGGAGGAAGAGATGCAGGGTGCCGTGGGCTTCGAGGCTGTCGACGGAGAGGACCTCTGCTTCCGTCTTCCAGCTGCGTTCGCGGGGTGTGGGTGTCTCCGTGAGCCGCAGGGTGAGGAAAGAGGGCTGTTGGACGAGATGGGTCCAGTGTCGCGGGTTGTATTGTGCGTCGTCGGGGAGAATCCGTAAGGCACCGATGGCCACGAAAGTGAGTGTCAGCAGGAGGGTGAGTGCGACACGGAATTCCCTTTTTTTCAGTATTGTCAGCAGTCCTCCCGCAAGTGCCGCAACGCCCATCACGACAGCCCACACCCATATCGGGAGGAGGTCGGCATGAGATACGGCGATACCCACCATCATGGCTACCGCCATAGGCAGGAGGGGAACTCTTTGCATCATTCGTTCAATTCGTTCAATCCGCCGACGAATGAATCAGCAAATCTTTTGCCGAAACCTTAGGAACATAGTGGATGCCGTCGTGACGATAGTAGGCGTGACTTTCGTTTTCACCGATAGGGGTGAGTTCGATGCGTTCGTCGCCTTTGCCGATGGCCAGTACCAGCAGCGGAGGGTAGGGGAGGGAGAATGCTTCTTGTAGCTTGCTGCGGTTGAAGGCGGCGATAATCAGACCGTTGAGACCCATCTCGACGGCTTTCATCAGCATGCTTTGGGCGGCGATACCAAGGTCGATGTCAACCATGGGGTTTTCCTCCACGGTGGAGCAGACAATGATAAACGCTTCGGGTTCAGTACCAGGGAAAGGAAGGTGCAACTCGGGCAGTGCGGCCCCCATCTTCACCAGTGGCAGTACCTTTTCGGCACCACTGTCGTGGGTGACGAGCATCATTCTCAACACCTGCTGGTTACGGGCCGAGGGGATGCGGCTGCAGACGGCGGCGATGCGCTCCAGTTCGGCGCGGCTCACCCGATAGGCTTTCTTGTAGCCTCGCGTGCTGCGGTTTTTCAGCAGCAGTTCGTCGACGGTATGTCCTATCTTTTTGACCCTGATTTTTCCACTTCCGAGGGTCTCTTCGTACCTTTTTTCGAGATAATTGTCAGCCATGAGGTGAAAAAAGTTTAATGTTTAAAGTTTGAAGTTTAAGGTTTGGTTTATAGTATATTAAGTGATGTTGGTGTTTGGGTTTCGATTACAAAAATACAACTTTTTTTCAAATAATTTTGCCAGTTTCGAAAATCGTCGTATCTTTGCACCCGATTTCGCGAGAAGAAATCTTCAATTTGATCTGCTAGCTCAGTTGGTTTAGAGCGCTTGCTTGACAGGCAAGAGGTCACAAGTTCAAATCTTGTGCAGATCACAGAAAACAGACCATCCGATTGGATGGTCTGTTTTTTTAGTGTTTGCAAGATCTCTATCAAAACTCGAGGTAAGGGAGGAGCCGTGAGAGCAGTGTGTCGTTGCAGGAGGGGAGGGTGCGGAGGTCGTCGGGAGAGGAGAATGTGGCGCCGCGCGAACGGAGGTTGACGAGGTCGCGGGCGAAATAGTAGTCCATATAGGGATGCTTTATCAGTTGCTTGAGCGTCATGGTGTTGATGTTGATTTTTCGTAGATTGCAGGGGTCGAGGCGCAGGTGGGGACGTATGTGGTCGAGCAGTTCGGGAGTGAATCCGTAGACTTCGAGCAGTTGGTCGGTGGAGATAAAGCCGCCCAGTCGTTCGCGGTATTTGACGATACGGCGGGCGTAGGTGGGGCCGATGCCGTGAAGCAGTTGCAGGGTGGTGGTGTCGGCGCTGTTGAGCTCCACCGAAAGTGGTTGGCGGATGGGCGTGTGACGTTCGGTGCTGTAGTAACTGTTGAGGGTGTCGAGAGCCGGGTAGGAGGATTGAGGGCGATTTTGTGCGGGGTAGGAGCTGTTGTCTCGTGAGGGATATTGACGGTGGTTCTGGGAGTGGTATTGTAGGCGGCGCGACCGGTAGACGGAATCCTCTTTTTTCTGTAAAACGGCTATGTTTTTTTTCTCATTAGGGGCTTGTTGTGGGCTGGTAGAGTGCTTGGGGAAGAAAAAAAATACAAAGGCGAGGATGATTATTAATACCGCTGCAAACCAGATTGTTCCGCTGATTTGCGAGTGGAGGAGTCCCTGTTTTTTCTTGGCCATCGAGAAGAAATATTTTGTCAGTTTCAAAAAAGTGTGTACTTTTGCACCCGTTTTCAACCCCACGGTCTGTTAGCTCAGTTGGTTCAGAGCGCTTCCTTCACACGGAAGAGGTCGAGAGTTCGAATCTCCCACAGACCACCCCAAGCCACCGCAAAGGTGGCTCTTTTGTTGCTCTAAATTACTGATTTTTATAATTCTATTTCTCATTTTCAGTGGGTTATTTGGTGCGTTGATTTTGACCATTTTTGACCTTATTTTCGGTCTTTTTACTTATTTCCTGTGCAAATTCTGTGCAAATTTTAGAAGTGATTTGGACTTCTTTTTTGAATGTAAAACGCTGAAAATGTAGATTTATTTTACTTTGTTGGTTTTTTTTTGACATCGGATGGAATCTTTTTCGTATATTTGCACATGAAATAAGTACAGCCATGCCAAGAAAAAGTAACACCATCAGCACAGCGGAAGTGCATGTAATGGAAAGGCCAAGTGAACTAACAGGGAAAGTTCGATTTGTTCTCCGTTACACCATTAATGGGAAACCCAAGTTTGAGACGTTAAAAAATCTTCCTTATGCTCCCAAAGGTACTCAAGCATATAAAGACGCAAAAAGTAGGGCAAATGCCATTGCGGATGAACGTCAAACGGAAATCCGTAATGATATGCTGGGTTATAATAACCGAAAGGATAAGTTGTTCTTAAAAGATTGGTTTGAAAAATGTGCTGAAAGGAAAAGAAAAGAACAAAGAGATGATAGTGACCATCATGGATGGGCGAGTCAAATAAGACAGGTCGGTGAAATGGTCGAACAGTATCGACCAGGAGCAAAACTAGGAGATGTCAACAAGGATTTTGTTCGGGGATTTAGATATTTCCTTACAGATGAGTATGTAATTGGGCGATATGTGAACCATTCGGGGGAGCATCTCGCGCCAAGTACCGCAGAAAAGAAACTCCAAACTTTTAGCAGGGTAATAAACATGGCTGTGGACGAGGGTTTGATTACAAATAATCCAATAAGACAGTTAGATTCATCGGAGAAAATTTATGTGCCAGAAAATCCAATCAAATTCGTGGAGGAAGAAGAGTTGAAGAGATTGGCAGAAACCCCAATAAAAGATGAAAAAACACGCCAAGTGTATTTGTTTATGTGTTTTTGTGCATTACGAATATCTGATGTAAAGTCGTTGAAGTGGGGTGACATTGTGAAAAGAAGAAATCACTGGTATATTTGTAAAAGACAGAAAAAAACGCAGAAACTAGTAGAGGTTCCACTCCCTAAACCAGCCCTAGAGCTACTTCCTGAACGAGGAAATAAGACGGATGACGATTTGGTGTTTGAAGGCTATCCTACTGAGCAAACGATGAATCGGCATTTGAAAAAATGGGGAGAAGATGCAGGTGTAAAAATAAAGATGACCCTTCATACTGGTCGTCACACATTTGGAACACTGGCGTTTACGAAAGGTGGGGATTTATATACTACAAGCAAGTTGATGGGACATTCCGATATTCGCACAACGATGATTTACGCAAAAGTCATCGATGAGAAGAAAGAGGAGGCTGTGGATAAGTTAAACGATATATTAGACTAAAAGTAAAACCGAATAAATAAAAAATGAAGAAGGAAAAGCCCAATTCTGATAAGCCCAATAAAATGGAGCCACTTGATGATGTAATGATGGCTGCAGTGTATTTGACGGCTGTAAATAAACAAAACCCGATAGACTTTACAGAAGTACTAAAGGCACATCGGAAAGAGGAAGAGAGAAAACAGTTTTTTAAACATGTGGAAGAACTAGTTAAACCCCAGAGAAAGAAAAGCTATAAGGAAGAATCCGCCCCCAAGAGACGTGATATTGTAGTGTCAGATGATTTAAAAAGAGAGGATGTCGATGGCTTCTTACGGGTTTTGGAAGAGACAACCATGAAACCATGGAGAAGTAATAGAGAGGTTAGAATTTTGGATAGAAGTAGTCTGCCTTGGAAATTCCCGTCGATGGCTCTTGCTTCTTATGTCGCAAGTGTATTGATAAATAATTTCCCCGTACCACAGGCATTTGTTGATATGGAAATAGTTGTAGGATATAAGGGTAGGAATTTTCATGCTCTAATTACTCGTTCTGCACCTACTGGAGCAAAAGAAGTCGATGAAGCATTAAAAATGTATAAACAGATGAAAAACAGTGTTGTAAAATAAATTTCTAGTTTTGGTTGTGTCTTCTTGGGGTAAAAAAACATAATTACTGCTGTTTTTCTTCTAATCTGCCTCTCCATATTGTTTGAGTCAATTAACGCCATTGTATGATGGTGTAAAATAATTATGCTGTAAATCAGCATATTGATTCTCTATAATAGACCCTAATAGCCCCTAATATAGGGGCATTTTTTTTGACTTTTGCTATATTTTTGCACTCGTTATCAAAGAAGAATCACAAGTGTCGGACGATTCATCAGAGATAGCCCGCAACGGGAACGCGGAGAGACCGACACCTCGAAAAGCTCCCATGGAAATAGAAAAATGAATAAACAATGATTGACAATAGAACTGATGAACGTCAAGTATTTACGGTAGAGAGGCCGTGGATGAATGTAAACGAGTTCTGCATGTATACCGGCTATAAGAAGTCGTATGTGTATAAGATGGTGCATGAGAGGGCTGTGCCGTACCATAAGAGACCTAGAGGCAAGTTCCTGTTTTTCGACAAGGACGAAGTCGACGCGTGGATGATGGAAAACAGGATGGCCACCAAGGACGAACTGGCGAGTTATGCTGCTGGGTATGTCGCGAAAAATAGTATTATTTAGTTATTAAAAATTTGAAATTATGAAAAAAACAGTTTCAGACCACATTGTAAATGACGTAGTAAAAAAAATCGTCAATGGTGAAATTTCAATTCAAGACTTAGAGTGTCTGTTCAACGGTGAAACCATATCAGGGAATCGTGTATTACGGTCGATTGACGTGATGTCTGATGGCAGTTTCCGTAAGCATGAAACTACCGAAGAAGAGGTTTTGGGATTCGTGATAAAACATCCACGGTATGACGAGTTTATGGATGCCATCACGACCGAGAGAAAGAAGTATTCCCAACGAGCTGATAGGGCTAGGAAAGCCAGAACAAAAGTTGGGAAATCTGCCCAAAAGGACACTGACAAAAACGCTACGTCATTAGACAATGAAAGTGCTGATGTGTCGGCACAGTTATCAGACCCTCCAATCTCTAATGCAACTGCCCAAATCGACAACAAGGTTGAGGCTAACAATTCATGCGGAGTGGGGACAACTGAGTCTGTTGACAATTCTGCAGAGACCCCAGTCGAGCCGTCAAGTGTTCAATGTTAGGATTGTGTAACCACTAAACATGCAAAAGGTGTCCTTGTTTATCGGGACACCTTTTGTGTGTTTTTGGGTCGCTCTATCTACCGCACCGAGAGCGTAATCTTGTAGTCCTTAATCGTCACACCATCGGGGAGCGTGGGTTGCCAGCCTTTCTCAAAGTAACTGGCTGGCAGGTTGCTCATGCTTGCATCGAAATTGACACTTTCACCTTTTGAGGAGTAGATGTCGTTCTTCTGCTGGTCGTACTGGTGACAATCCATCTCGTCACCGACACGGAGAGTTGTGTCTCCGTTGAGACTGCAACTGAATTCATTGGTATTAACCTCGTCGTGTCCGTGAAGGAGCATGTCTGTGTGATTGTATATCTCTGTAAATGCTCCGTCTTTCAGTACGAACACCTTATCCCAGTATTCGCCCATGCTGCCGTCATTGTTCTCTATCAGTCCGCTCTTGGGAATGTATGCTGCGTTGCAGCGCCACGAATTCCACTCCACCACCGTGCCATTATGGATGGTCAGCACCTTTTTGCCGTATGCTTCTCCTGGGCAGAGAAGCACCATTTCGGGTATCTTGTCATCATCGATATAGGCCAACGCCCATGTGTTCCAAATGTCGATAATTCTGTTGTCGGTGAAGAATCTGTCCTTACCACGAACATATTCAACATATTTCTGCATCCAGTCGGTAGCCCATTGGCCGTTCTCCCAGACGCACACCTCGGAAGGTTCATTTTGCTCTGCCTTATTACCATTGTTTCCACAACCCATCATCAGCAGGGCGAAAACGGCAATCGTCATTATTCGTTTCATGGCTATTACTTAATTTTACTTATCAATTCGTCAATAGGTTTTCTCGATGTATTGAAGATATTGGGGAAGTAGGTGTTGGTGCCTTTAGAGTAGTAGAGGGAATCCAAGGTCTGTTTTACTTGGGCGAAGCCTGTGCAAGAGACGTACTGGTTGTATCCGAAGCAGGCACCGAGGCGCTTGCCGTTTAGTTCAATCTCGCTGATGTAAACCTCGCTGTCGCCAATCTCGCCACCTGCATAGTGGTATTTCAAGCTGTCGAGGGTCAGACCGTAGTTGCCAACCTCGCTTGTGTCAACCAAATCCGTATTGAGGTTATAACTGGCTATCTCGGTAAACTTACCATTCCTCATTTCGTAAATTTCTCCAAAAGCATCGTAATCGTACTGCCACTTTGAGTTCAGCAAGCCGTCGGCTCCTTTGGCGTAGGAAAAACAGCCTTTGGGTGATGCGTAAACCTTACCACCAAATTGGGTGAGGATTATTGACCCCGAAGCACGACAGCCACCGTATAGGAGCATTTCGGGAATGGTGTCATCGTCCACGTATGCCATCGTCCAGTATCGGCAATCGAATCCCTCTGCCGTATCGTTGGAGAACCAAATATCGCCACCTCTATTCTCGAAGTTTTCTTTGATGTACTGGACGTATCGCTGCATCCAGTCAGTGGAAAATGCGTAACCGGGAACAACCGTAGTGGTATCGTACTCCGCTTTGCTGAAAACGCTGTCGTACCACGCAAAATTATCGATGTCATTTTCTTGCCCCTTATTATTGCACGAAGCAAGCAACACCAAACCAATAAAAATAGTCCAAGTTCGCTTCATTTTATCTACTTTATGCGATTGCAAAAGTACGAAGAAAAACGCACTTGGCAAAAAAAAATATTGTCAAGTCAAGAAAAATTCGTATCTTTGCATCGTCTTTCAACAGATAGAAAGACCGAGAGAAAGCGCGTTTTCTCTTATTCCGTGGATAGTGAACTTGGACACTTCGCTAAAGCATAAAGTCGGAATAAGGTAAATGGATTTCTCACTTGTATTGTATTCGTATTCCTACGACATACTGCAAGTGGGGTTGTTCAAAGAACCTTATCTACTTTATGCAAAATGGGAGTCCAAGCCCAACTATCCAAGGTAGGGGGATATGGATGGCTCCACTTTTTCTATGTAGGGGTAGTTCTCACCGAGCCGTGAACAAAATTATAGTTGATGGTTTTATGGAAGACTATATCTTTGGAATAAAGTGCAAAGGCGTGTCAATAATGGTTTCTGAAATTTCCATTGACGACGACCAATCTAATTTTGATTTCATTTGCAACGCATCGGTGGCGAGTTCATATAATGGTAATGGGTCGTATGATGTTTCGATTATCAACAAGAATTATGTCAAAGGAATGAATGTGGGGGAATGGCGTATTATTAAAGCTGGCATCTATTATGATTGGGGCGAGTCATATTCCTGTTTTTATATGGACGACGAAGACGGCAAAAGAACAGAAAAGATAATTGCGGCTACTCAACGGGGAAGTGCAAGCGGTTTTTCTGTTCCTTCATTAGTGAAATCAATTTTCACCAAAGCACAGAGTGTTGTCAGAGATTATCCGAATGCTGCCGTTTTGAATGTTGTTCAAGATTTCTATAAAGCGTGTGGAAAAATTAATGTCAAATTCCTTAAGGGGTATTTAGAAGGTGAAGGAAAAAGCGATGAGAAGTATTTGGGTAATGTAGGATATGTTATATCTGAACTGTCAGACCTCTTCATTGCTTATAAAAAAGCAAAAAAAGTGCTTGACGAGCAGGAAGACCCGAAAAGCGAACAGCTGTTAAAAGACGTGATGTCTAAGTGCAAGCAGTTGTTAGATAGTTTAAGAGATTAATTGAGTAGTTAAAAAGATTTCATATGGCAAGTATATCATTCCCTTTTGGATTAAAAAGAGAGGCTGAGATTTATTGCACAGCTAGTAAAGTCGGCCTGTCAACGGAGCCCAACGCGCCCTTGGCAATAAACGAGTGGGCAGATTATTTTACCCAAGCTGATATTTGCGAGGCATCAATGCAAGAAGTATTAGACTCAGTTGCAACCGTGACAAGGAATGCGGTTGAACACATGAAGGATGATTCAGAAGACAATGTCGCATGGATTATGGCTCTTGTTGTGTCGGGTATAATTAAGGCAAAAATGCCAGATTGCCCATTTAGTTATGATGAAATCTTTAAATATGGATTCACCGATTATTATGAAAAATTCAATTACTAATTTAATCAAATAGTAGATATGATACCGTTCCCCTCACAAACCGAATTTCGCGGTGCAATGACCAATATGGCCACGTTTATGATGTGTCGAGCATTCAAGACGGAAATCCAATATGAAGTTTTCTCCCTAATATCGGAGGATGAAAAGTCTGACATCAAATATTCAAGATATAATGAAAATGTAGTCGAAAAGTTGGTGAAACTTGGAGCTGAAAAGTTCGCGGCCTATAATTCCGTCGAAGCATTGTTCTGTGCTGCAATGTCTGTCGGCACGATTATAAAGGAGTACGAATGGGGCATCCAGTTCGTTGCGGGAGACGGTTGTTACCAAATGGCCAGACGCATTTATAACGCAGCAAATAATGTATAACAACAAAAACAAAACACTATGTGGAACAGTCTTAATAGACAGAGTCAACAAATGATTCAGAATATTGCAAATGGTTTTAAATCCCATCCGATGTATCAAGGCTACGATATTTCTACTTATGCTTACGATATGCAGACTGGGGGTGTGATGATGGACGTAGAGAAAAACGGTGTTGTCAAAAAGAAGTTTTTGTTTATGCCTAATGAAAGAGGTGATATTTATAATATTGCAATTTACGGGCAATCTTTAGACAGTGAGTGCCAAGCCATAAGAAATTCAGGATTGTGCTTTGGTCTTCCTGTCGAAGAGGTCTCGATTGACAATGAGGGCATGTCTCGATTCATCGATGTGTATATTGGTGATTACTCACATCTCGTATAAACATGGCCAACGAATATAAATCTTAAAACAATAAGACAAATGGACTTAAGTGCTATTGACCGACTGGCTCTTTCCACATTTACCCCATTGGAAAAGCAATCATTGTACCAACTTTTATGCGGTGCCATGCACGTTGATGGAAATCGTGACGCGAGAGAACTCGCAATAATCAGCGAAGTTAATCTCCTTGTCGGTATTTCTTCTGCCGACATTGAGGCATCTCGTAAATTGTCAGAATCCACCATGGTAAGTAGTCTCCGAAATATGGACACTTTGAAGAAAGCCTATCTTGCAAAGTTTATGGCACAAATTATCCTTGCCGATGGTCGTGTTGACCCTAAAGAGGAGGCTTTCTTTAACTATATTTATCAGCGATTAGACCTCCCTAATCCAGATTAAAACAAAAGAGCTACTCCTTCGCATCGTTTTTCTCCCTATTTGATGGCGATGCGCTTCGTCCTTATTCCGTAGAGTAGGAGGTCTGTTGTTTTTGGCTTCCTATTGATGCTGTATCTGTCGTAGATTGTCTGGAGTCTACGTCTCACTTCAGCGTTTGTGATGCGCTCCCCGTGGGTAAAAGATTGTTGTATTTCTTGTTGTATCATGTTTGTTGGTTTTTGTAAACTTTAAAAGGTGTGACGTTTAAATGTGACGCATCAATTGTAAGAGCAATTATTGCATCGGTTTCTTCTTCTGTGTTAGCGTGTTCAAAGTGAATGTTTGTTGGTGCTATTGTCTCGAATTTGTCGTTGTAATGCTTTGAGTGCTCTTTCCCAAATATCTTTTGTAATGAGTAAGAGAAAGCGTCGTCTATTTCTGACATATTATCAACCCATAGTTTGTGTGTAGGGTCTAATGGGATGTATTCGTTAGGTGTTGACCTAAATTGCCCATTTATGGGATATATTTGGCGTTTTTTGGCTATTAGTCCTACTTCTACAGCAGCGGTTAAATGTTTTGAAAGCGTTCTGGTCTTTTGGTTATCTTCAACTAATTCCTTTTGCGTAAGCCTGTGTCCTGCTTTGGTAACTTTCCACATGGTTCTAAGGTAAGTAGTCAGTACGGGAATTTTTAAGTCAAGAATCCCCATGTTAAAGAATATCCACATAGCAGACGTATATTAGTTCGGTGTCGTAATCTAATAACCCCTTGCTTTTACACTCTGCAAGGTGGCGCATGGTGATAATCTCGTTCTGTCCGCACTCCTCCTTCAATTCTTTAAGAAGTTGCTTCAATGGGTAGGTCTTAATGATTGTTTGCATGTTTTTACAGTTTCTTCTGTTGTGTAAATCGTTGATAAAGAATGAATATTTTAAGAAAATCTGCTCTTAAAAAATGGGTGGGTATAATATTATATTATGCCCCCCCGATTTTTAGGAGCCTATAAAGTGTGATTTTTTAAATGGAGCGATGCTCTTTTAGAAAAGCAAGGCGAGAAATTCACTTCCTGTTGTGTGCCGTTTCACCACATCTAACAAGTACCAAAAAAGGAGGGCATTTCTGCCCTCCTGCCCTATGGTTAAATTAATTCCTAAATGTGGGGTGCCCCAATGATTAATAATAGCCATGTTGGTCATGTTTTCCAAATCTATAGGGAATCAGTGTCAATAGATGGCTTTGGATGGCCTGTTTTATGTCAGACTATCCACCAGCAGGGTTTTCACCTTCTGAATGGTTGTCGGGCTTGCTCCTGTCAGTTTTGCCACGGCTCGGATGGAGTATTTCTTTCGCAATAGGGCGATGGCTTCCTTGTAGTCCTCCTTCATCTGTTCGATGGGCTTACTGTAGCCCACTTTACGACCAAGTTTGCCACCATTGGCCACGTACTGCGCCCTGCCACTCTCCAAGCGATATTGAATGTTGGAACGCTCAATGTTGCTCATTTCTGCCAGCACTGTGATAAGTATTGAGGCGATAGGGTTTACTTTACCGTCTGCCTGTAATGAGTAGATGCCGAGATTCTGGATGAACACCGAAACGTGGGATTCGTGCAGTTTCTCTAATGAACGTAGCACCTGTAGCGTTGACCTTCCCAATCGTGAGAGTTCTGATAAAAGCAGATATTTCACAGAATGGGAAGTGCAGTATTCCAGGCACTCTGTCAAAACGGCTCTTTCCTCGATTTTCTTTGCTCCCGAAACGTGTTCCTCGAACACTTTTTCAACGGAGATTTCCTTTGACCTTGCATAGGTTAGAAGGTCTTGAACTTGTCGCTGCGTGTCTTGTCTGTCGTTGGTTGATGAAACACGCGCATATATTACGGCTGTCTGTGTCATTTTTTATCAAAGATTTAAAGTCTAACAAAAAATGCCCTCCACCTGTTACGAGTATAAACTTAAACTGTAACAAGTGAAGGGCTGTAACATTGAGGTCAAATAAACCGCTCAACTCAAAAACCATTCGTAGCGGTCATTGTAGCCTCGAAGAGCGTTGTTGATGCCGACACTTATCTCTGTGGCGTTGATGGCTCGTTGGAGGTATGTGTCGATGTAGGAACTCTTATTGCTTTCGGTGAGAAGGTTGTGGAAGTCCCACATGCTGATGCAGTTCTCTTTCGCTCCGAAGTTCGGATTGCTGTAGAACTCACGGCAGCAGTTGTTGATTTGGCTGTCTGTGATAAGCAGACGCGGAATAGAACGCTGTGCCTGTGGTGGCAGGGCTTGGTAGAGGCGACACCTTCCCACGATTTGCGCAAACTGATGTTCGCTGATGTGGGTATCGGTTAGACTCCTCATAAGGTAGAGGTCTTTGGCAGGGGAATAGCTGTTGAGCAGGAGAAGGATTTGCCTGTAGAGGTCGTTGAGGTCGGACACCTCCAGCTGGTATTTCAATCCGTCACCTGTCAGCACTTGGTTGGAGCAAACATTGACACGCCAGCCGACAAAGACGCTGAACTTCTCGAAGCCCTTTGCAGCACGGTAGAGATTGAGGTCGTTGTAATTGCGGACACCTCCGACACATAGCTCCATTCTTTGACCGTCTATTGTCTCGTAAATGGTCGGAATGGTAAAGGCAAAGGCGAGACGTTGGTAAAACTTGGTCTTGTCGGTGGGTAGCAACTCCGATGGCTTCTTGTTTAGTGCCGAAGGGATGCGCCCTTTGATTTCGTGGCTCACTCGGATGGCTGGAGCGTTCAATCTCTCTCCACGATAGAAATCGGCTGCGGCCTCATAGACTGTGCCGATAAAGTCTTGATGGGAGATTGTCAACTCTTGGTTGCCCCATGTGGGAACGATGCAGTCCTCGGATAACTCCTTTAGCGTTATTTCGCTGGTGTTCGATTCCAGAAAATTGACGCTGGGTGATTCCTTAACGGCTACCGCTTCCGTGATTTCCTCGAAGGGAACGTCCTCGATGTTGGAGAACTGACGAAGCACCTTTGTAAAGGGTGCAAGACTCATTACTGAACTTTCCATGATGTTGAAAATTATTAGGTTAAACATTTTACTCTTGACATATTGCAAACGTCATACTGCTTCCTACGGATTTCGTAAAGAATGCTTTTTATGTCAAGATTGGTGGGGGGACTTAGAGCGTAGTCCCATCTACCGTGTGTAACCGTTCAGAATGAGGGGCGGAGGTGATTTATGGTACTCAAAATTTTGGAGTGCCATGAGAGGAGGCTTTTTCTGGGGGTATGCAGCTAACCGAGTATATTTCTGTATTGTCCTATAAATAGTCCAATGATTAAGAGTGGAATTGTAAAACGAAAAAACGACAAGGCCGTGCCGAATAGGTGTCCTGTCGTTTTTGTGGCTTGTGGAGCGGTGGAAAATGTGTGAAAATGCCCCACTTTTTCTGTCGGATTTTATGTCTTTTTCTTACCTATTTCATGTGCAAATTTTGTGCAAATGAATTTTGTAATAATGTTAGATTATATGATTATCTTTATTTTATATTATTTTACTCGAATCTCCCACAGACCACTCCAAGCCTCCCAAACGGAGGCTTTTTTGTTTTAGAATCTGCGGGTACATCTGCAATATTTTTTATATTCCTCACCAAAGTCGCGCTGTAAGCGATGCTCCTCGCTGAGGACTTGGAAGAACATGATGGCGAAGAAGGCCACCCATACCGCTACTGCCTGCCAAGTCCAAAGCCACACCACCACTCCTGCCAGATAGGTCAGTGTGCCGGTGAGCATGGGGTTGCGATTGAAACGGTAGGGGCCGTCGGTCATCAAGTGTTGGGTGCGCGGCGCCACTTCGTGGCCGAAAGCATCCATCGGGTTGCCTTTCCCGCGATGCTTCATGTAGATGATGGTCCAGATGCTCAGCGATATTCCTCCAACCATCAGTAATCCCGTTATAGAGGCCCGTAGTGCCCCGATGTGTACTATCGGAGGCATACCGGAGGCTAGCCACATTATTGTGGGTATTAGTGCGACAAAAAGCAGCCCCCCTATCAGGTATCCTAATATTTCCCTGAATATTTTCATCTTTTTTTAGGTTTAGGAGCCGGCAGTTCTGCACAGGTGGATTTTACAAGGGCTGAGAGGTAGTCGCGATCGTCGACATCCTCGATATAGAAGTAGGGCTTGGCTCCGTCGTAAGGAGGACGCATGTCCTCGCTGCGGAGCAGCTTTCGTCCTGTTTCAGTGGGCTTGAGGTAGAAGCCGTTGTCGCAGATGAGACCGAAAATTTTCCCCTCGCAATAGATACCATAATCACCGAACATTTTGCGGGTTACAATTTCTCCGGCACCGCTGCATTGGTCGGAAATATATTGTACAAAATCAGGATTACTCGCCATAAGGTTCTCGTAATAAGTTCAATGGAGTAACGTGGCTTTGCCGTTTTTATTGTTGTCCAGTCGCATAATCTTCACTGGTCGGTCACTACCAATCTGCAGCTGGCTACAGTAGTTGATCTCACCAGTGTCGCGGAAGCCACACTTCTCCATCACGCGGCCGGAAGCAGGATTGTCGGGGAAGAAGTCGCTCCAGAGGGTGGCAAATCCCTTCTCATTGAAGCTGTAGTCTATCAGCAGCCGCAGTGCCTCGCTACAGATGCCTTGGTTCCAGTAGGGACGAGCTATCCAATAGCCAGCTTCTGCATCGTTCTCTCCGATGTTGATATTGCTCTCGCCATAGACAAAATAGCCTATGCAGCCGATAGGCTCGCCCGTCTCTTTCCATTCGATGGCCCACATGTGGTCGCTGTTGAAGAGGGTACGGATAATCTCGCGGCTCTCCTCCACGCTCTTGTGTGGTGGCCATCCCGCCCGGGGTCCCACCTCGGGGTCGCTGGCATATTTGTACAATGCGGGAGCATCGCTCTCGCGCCAGAAGCGTAACAGTATTCTATTGGTTTCCATTGTTTCTCGTATATTAAATGTCCCGGCAGGCGGAGTTACTCTTTTCCCCGTAACGTCAAATGGTCGTTTTTATTTGATAGTATCCGCCAATGTTTTTACTTCGCAGCCTTGTTTGGCGTAATAGGCGAGCATCTCAGGCAACTTCTGCAGGTCGTAGCTGGTGACGCAGTCAGAGAGGACATGTACCGTGTAGCCTGCTTTCCGCATGTTGAAACAGGTGGACTTCACGCAGGCGGTAGCATCGGCGCCGACGACATAGAACTCCGTGATTCTGTTTTCGGCAATGAACGAGCTGAACGCTTCGCTCGTCAAGGCGTTACTCTTTGTCTTCACAAAGATATTTTCCGAAACAACCTTCAGTTCCGGCGCCAACTCCTCACCGCGAGTGCCGGGCTTGAAGGTACGGGTGGCGGCTGTGATGTTGTTGTGCTTGATATAGACGATGTGCATCCCCTCGTTTGTTGCCCAATCAATCGCTTTGTTGATATTGTCAATGATGTCGCGGTAATGCTTGGTGATGTCGTTCTGTATGTCGATAACGACAAGTGCTTTTGTGTTCATATTCTTTTCATTTTATCTGTCGACCTCTATTCTCATTTCGCAATCTGTTGCACCACCCAAGATGGAATGACGAAGCGTTACAGTGAAGGTCTTGTCTTTCCACAAGCTGTGCAGCGAATAAATCACGCTTTGGCGTGAACATTCACAGAGCAAAGGCGTATTGACATATCCCTTTTTACACAACTCGCATGTACATTCCAAGAAAACAAGACGATAGACACGACCTTTCTCAACAACCTCACCTTTTACTCCCGGCAACTCATTGGCCATCTGAAAGAACACATCCATGTTCCCTTTGGCATCCTCATAGAGTTTCTTGTAAACAGAAAGCGTGCCACCATTCACACAGTTTCTCCCACATTCCGAGAAGAATGCAGAACGTTCCTCTGGAGAGAGCCGTGCTATACCTTTCTCGAAACCCTTAAACCAATTTGATATTTCCATGACGATAATTTTTTAAACCAGGATAATAGCGCCACGCCAAATTTATTATTCAACAAACGATCCTATTTCTATGAGGTTCCCATCAGGGTCGGCAACGTAACATGTGCGCTGCCCCCAAGGTTCAGTAGTCGGAGGAAGTACGGACTTTGCGCCACAGTTTAGAGCATTCCGATACTCTTTGTCAACATCGGCGAAAGTTGGTACATCGAAGCTCAATTCTATTGTTCCATTTAGCCCTTCAGGATATCGGAATTTCTTTGATACCATCTGCTCAAATGCACTACGTGGGAAGAGAATGATTCTATTGTCGCCAAGGAACATCTCCACATTTGGCTGTACGCCATCCCATGAAGTGGTAAAACCAAAGGCTTTCGTATAGAACTCAACGGTAGCCTTGTTGTTGTTTGTAAACAATCCAACGGTGTTGAACGTAAAGCGGGGTTTGGAAGTGATTTCTTTCATAACGTGATAAGTTTAAATCTTATTTATTCTCCTTTTATCCAATTATCCAAGAACACCATCTGTTGCGTTCA
>Ga0265300_10000821_pt1 | contig 31471 bp, 30 predicted proteins | sample AusTroGonzalo_MG_FD_193482 | JGI IMG/M metagenome (GOLD analysis project Ga0265300, IMG submission 193482) | Bovine rumen microbial communities from tropical cattle in Woodstock, Queensland, Australia - Gonzalo_03 | ecosystem: Host-associated > Mammals > Digestive system > Stomach > Rumen ...
CATTAGACGCAGTGCACAGCAAAAAGGGTGATTCTGTTTTTGTTGAACGCCGTCGCCGTATTGTTGCCCCTGGCAGCAAAGAATTACGCGAAGAACCAACAACACCACAACAGACTCATAATGCAGCCGATGAAAAATTGCGCGCTGTATTAGAGGCAGCACGTGCGCGCGAAGAAGAACGCAAAGCGCGCGAGGCCGCTGAAGAAGCAGCTCGTGCCGCGCGTGAAGCTGAAATTGCACGTGAAGCCGATGAATACGAACAGGTGAAATCTCAACTTGCTGCGCGCGAAAATGCAAACAATGACGCGCCCGACGTTGATGAAAAAACACTTGCCCAGAATTCCAAGAAATCGTCACAAAACCCGAACGGCTCTCGCAATCACAACACACGTGAAGTTGATGAAGATCGTCCACAAAAAACGAACTTTAAAAAAGATTTCAAAAAAGCAGGTAAGATATCAATTCACGACATTGTTATTGGTGGTGATGATGACGATGATGAAATCGGTATTCGTGGTGCAAATCGCCGTCGTTCCGAAGCATCATTAAAACGTTTTCGCGAAAAGGCGCGTGCTATATTTAATGCACCACAAAAAGTTGCACACGAAGTGACACTTGGTGAAACAATTACCGTCAAAGATTTGGCAGCAGCAATGGCTGAAAAGGTTGGCAATGTTATTAAGAAATTGATGGAAATGGGTATGATGGCATCTGTCAACCAATCAATTGATGCAGATACCGCTGAATTAATTGCTGGTGAATTTGGCGCAACCGTTAAACGCGTTGTTGTTAAACCGTATGCCGATCAGTTGGAAAGACAACCAGATCCAAGCAAATTACAATCGCGCCCACCTGTTGTTACGGTTGTTGGACATGTTGATCATGGAAAAACATCTCTTTTGGACGCATTTCGTAATGCAAATGTTGCAGCGGGCGAAGCGGGCGGTATTACACAACACGTTTCTGCGTATGAGGTTAAATCAAAATCTGGACAAATGATAACATTCCTTGATACGCCGGGTCATGAAACATTTACCGCCATGCGTGCGCGTGGTGCCCAAATGGCAGATATTGTTATTTTGGTTGTTGCTGCAAACGATTCTATTATGCCCCAAACGATTGAGGCAATTAATCACATCCGTGCAGCAAACGTTCCATTTATCGTTGCGATAAACAAAATCGATTTACCTGAGGCAAACCCTCAACGCGTAAAGACAGATTTGTTGCAACAAGAAGTCCAGGTCGAAGATATGGGTGGCGATGTTCAATGCGTTGAAGTGTCTGCTAAAAACAAAATCGGTCTTGATAAATTGGAAGAAGCAATTTTGTTGCAAGCAGATTTGATGGAATTAAAAGCAGACCCCGAAATGCCGGCTGTTGCCCACGTGGTTGAAGCAAAAATGGAACGCGGTCTGGGCGCTGTCGCAACCGTATTGGTTCGCCAGGGAACATTAAAGATTGGCGATGTATTCGTTGTTGGCGAAACATTTGGTCGTGTTCGTGGTTTAATCAATTCAACTGGCGAACGCGTCAAATCTGCACGTCCGGGACAACCAATTATTGTTTTGGGTCTTGATGCGGTGCCTTCTGCTGGCGACGAATTACACGTTATGGAAACAGAAGCACAAACCAGGGAAGTTGCCGCATATCGTACACAACAAGCACGCGACAAGGCAAATGCTGTTAAACGCACATCACTGCAAGAACTGTTTGCAAAACGCGATAACGACAAAAAACTTATGTTACCAATTGTTTTGCGTGCCGATGTTCAAGGCAGTGTCGAAGCCATTGTCGATATGTTAAAAGATATTAATACCGACAAAGCTGGTGTTGAAATCTTGTCATCTGGCGTTGGTCAAATTACAGAAGGAGACATCAGATTGGCTGCGGCATCAAACGCCGTCATAATCGCATTTAATGTTCGTGCCGATGCGGGTGTTCGCGACATGGCGCGCAGTGCCGGTGTCGACATTCGTTATCACAGCGTTGTATACCGTATTACCGATGAAATCAAAGACATCTTGTCTGGTAAACTGGCACCTGAAAAACGCGAAAACTTTATCGGTTATGCCGATGTTATCGCCTTGTTTACAGTGGGCAAGGGAATTAAAGTTGCCGGTTGTCGTATGTCCGAAGGAACGGTAAAGAAAGATGCATTCGTGCGATTACTGCGTGACAATGTTGTTATTTACGATGGCAAAATTGGACAACTGCGTCGTGAAAAGAATGAAGTCAAAGAAGTATCTGGTGGCGTTGAATTCGGCATGAGTTTTGAAAAGTATAACGACCTGAAAGAAGGCGACCGTGTCGAATGTTACGAAGTCCAAGAAGTGAAAACAGAGTTATAGTGGATAGTGTTAGCGGTTAGTAAAAACCCACCAACTTGGTGGGTTTTTTATTATTTACGCAGACCTAATTTTTTGATCAGTTCTTCGTATTCACTTGCATTATGCTTTTTGATATAAGCCAACAATTTTTTACGACGATTGACCATCAAAAGCAGACCGCGTTTTGAATGTTCATCTTTGTGGTTTGCCTTCATGTGTTCGGTCAAGTTGCGAATGCGTTCTGTTAAAACAGCAACCTGGGATGCGGCACTGCCACCATTGTCTTTATCAGTTGTCTTATATGCAGCAACCAATTCTGCTTTTTTTTCTTTTGTAACGGACATTTATTTTCCTTTTTTGTTTTAAATTGTTCGTTTCGGTCGCAAAATGCCATTTGATATCGTACCAACGCCAATAAATTTATCACCGTTATAAACACGCATCAAACCGTCATCGTGCGTCACATTGATAAATCCACCATGAACATACAGTTCGGTATCTTTATCATTCAGACACAGAACCGGAATGTCCCCCAGTCCTGAATCCATTGGCATCAAGTATTTTCCGATGTCCGCGTTATTATTAACCAGATTTTCCAGAAAATCAAGTTTTACAGTGTTTTTTATGTCAAAGTTACCAGATTGTGTCCGGCGAATCATTGTGGCAACCGCCACAGCCCCCAATTTTTCTGCAATATCACGTACAATGCTGCGAACATATGTGCCACGGCTGCATTTAACCCTGAATTCAAACGAATCACCATTTTTGCCAGTATATTCCAATTCATAAATGTGTATTTTGCGTGGAGGAATTTCGACATTTTCACCGTTTCTTGCCATTTGATACGCACGCACACCATCAACATGTACCGCCGAATATGCGGGTGGTGTTTGCATTTGTTCCCCGATAAAAGACGGCAAGACGTTTTTTATTTCTGCTTCTGTCGGAATCAAATTATTTGTTGTAATCGTATGTCCGGTAATATCAAGTGTATCTGTTTCCACGCCAAAACGAACACCGAACATATATTCTTTTGTTTGCGGATTTAATTCTTCAACAAAAGGAATCATTTTTGTGGCATCACCAATCGCGATTGGTAATACACCAGATGCCATTGGATCCAGAGTGCCGATATGTCCAAATTTCTTGCGTACAAATATGCGTGCAACACGCATCCCCGCCGTGCGCGAGAAAACGCCACTGTCTTTATCAAGAATTATCCAGCCATCCATATTTATTATCCAAAAAGGTCAAGTTGTGTTGTGCTTGCATTTGGTGAACATACGCGATTTTGTTTTTTGGGAGTATTTTCTTCTGTGGTTACAGAGCTTGTCGCAACAGGTGTGCGTGATTCTAATTCACCCAAAACTTCGTCCGCACGTTTAACCACAGATTCTGGCATACCAGCCATTTTTGCCACATGGATTCCATATGAACGACTTGCAACACCCAATACAATTTTATGCATAAATATGATTTCATTATTGTGTTCACGCACATCAATCGTTAAACACGCAACATTTTGTAATTTACCATCGCCGTCACCCACCAGTGTTGTTAATTCATGGTAATGTGTCGCAAATAATGTTCGCACCTGCACAGCGTTTATATATTCCAAAACCGCCTGGGCAATCGCCATACCATCATATGTAGCCGTTCCACGCCCTATTTCATCAAATATAATAAACGATTGTTTTGTTGCGCGGCGTAAAATGTTTGCTGTTTCCGCCATTTCGACCATAAATGTTGATTGTCCCGCCGCCAGATTGTCAGATGCACCAACACGACTGAATAATTGATCACAAATTCCAATTGTGGCGCGTGTTGCAGGAACAAACGAACCCAAGTGCGCTAACACAACAATCAACGCATTCTGACGCAGATATGTTGATTTACCAGCCATATTTGGTCCGGTTAATAATGCAATTGGTTTTACATCTAAATTACAATCGTTTTTCACAAACGCGTCACCTGTTTTGCGCAATGCATATTCAATAACAGGATGCCGTCCGCCAACAATATCAAAAGCATTATCGTTTGTTATTGTTGGACAAACCCAATTATATTCATTCGCACATTTTGCCAAAGAATACCACACGTCTAAATCAGCTAGTGTGTCCGCAGTTGATAAAATGCTTTTCGATACATTACGAATTTTGTTAATCAAATCTTCAACAATTTCGTCTTCTATCCCAGCGGCTTTTTCAGCGGCATTACGAACATCGTTATCAAGATTTATAAGTTGTTCGGTTGTAAAACGAACATTTCCAGCCATTGTTTGACGATGTATGAATCCAGAATCATTCGCCATCATGGCATCTGCACGGGCGGACGGAACCTCAATAAAATACCCAAGGATATTATTATATTTTATCTTTAATGTATGGATGCCGGTTTGTGCCGCATACTTTGCCTGAAGACCCGCAATCGTTTCTTTTGCCCCGTGGGAAAGACCACGCATATTATCAAGTGCTATATTAAAACCATCACGAATAACACCACCATCGCGGAAAAATGTTGGTAATTCGTCTGCCATTGCAGAACGCAATTCAAGTGCCAAATCGTCATGAGTATCTATTTCACTAAATTGTGCCGCAAGCCCCGCATCAAGACGCGCCGATAACATTTTTGCATTTGGTAATTCTGTTAAAAAATCACAAATGTGTTTCATATCGCGTGGTGTGCCGCGTCCAGACAACAAACGCGAGAGTGAACGCCCAACATCCGGCACAGATTCCAATATTGTTGAAACAATGCCCATAACATTTGGATTCATCGTCATATGTGAAATGTGTTCTTGACGTGCATGAATAACATTTATATCGGCGGACAGTGAACGCAAATATCCGCGTAACTTACGCGCACCAGCGGCGGTTTTGGTTTTATCAATTACATCCAGCAAACATATTCCACCATCGTTTATTGATGAGTCAATTTCCAAACTTTTCCACGTTGCCGAATCAATCAATAACTGGCGACCAGAATTAAATTCATGTGGCGCACGAAATGTTATTTCTGCACCGCGTTGCGTATTAAACAAATACCCCGCCAACAAAGAAATCGCATCGCCACCCTTGGTCGCAACAGTTGAATCAATCGCACCACCAAACACACGCGAAACAATCAAACCAATATCTGAACGCACATACATTTTTTCATATACTGGTGTTGTTTTAAAAATATCGCGTATGTGCAATATCGTTTCGTTTTCGGCCACCATATACGGATATATTATTTCCGCAGGTGCAACGCGAACCATATCATCAATTAAATCGGCTGATTTGCCAATAAAAAATTCACCAGTTGAAATATCACAACCAGCAATATCAAATTCACCGTTTTGATTTGGCGATACAGCAACCAAAAAATTAGAACTTTTTGGATTTAATAAGTTTTCATCGGTCAAAGTGCCTGGTGTTAAAACACGAATAACACGACGGTCAATATATTTATGGCCACGTTCTTTGGCCTGGGCTGGCGTTTCCATTTGTTCAACCAACGCAAGTTTATAACCGGCACGCACCAAGCGTCCAAAATAATTATCTGCAGCATGCCACGGAATACCACACATTGGAATGTGTTCGCCATCACCGTCTGAACCACGCGATGTCAAAACAAGCCCCAGATTTTCGCTAATTACCTTTGCATCGTCAAAAAAAGATTCATAAAAATCACCAAGTCGAAACATAAGTAATGCATCTGGATTTTCCGCTTTCATATCCACATATTGTTGCATTACTGGTGTAAGTTTGTTTTTTTCGGCCACGACAAAACCATTATTGTTGGGATGATACTTTCAATGTTTCGATTTTCAATTCTGCTTCTTTAAGCATTTGTTCGCAATATGCTTTCAGTTTGATTCCCTGTTCATATGCAGCAACAGAATCTGCCAACGGCATTTCGCCAGATTCCATCTTTTTAACCAATTCGGTTAATTGTTTATACGCTTCTTCAAAAGATAATTTATTTTCTTCCATTTTTATCTCCCTTTTACCAACAGCTTACAACATAAAACCCACAACCTATATCGGCATATCGGCGGTTGCATCACTCATCACATTATCTATAACTTCATCTGCTTTTGATTTTGCATCACGCAGCGCAGCCAAAACAATTTGCGATATTTCATCAGCAGCACACCCAGATATATCTTCACGCAATTTTAATGAAACCAAGTCGTATTTACCAGTCATTTCAACAATGCATGCACCATTATCCGCAATTCCGCGCACAGTTGTGTTTGCCAATTTTTCCTGGGCCGCAGCAACGCGCGACTGTAACTGTTGTGCCTGTTGCATCAAATCTTGCATTTCCATTTTATAATCCTTTATCTTTCGCGAATTAACATCATTTGAACTGACTTTGCTGGAACATTAAATTTTTTTGCCACCTCATCTTTCAGTTCCAATGATGAAATCATTTCGTTTGCACAACGAACGACCTGTGCCTTGTCATGATGAGCGTGCACCCAATCAAGCAACACTGGTGATTTTATTTTTCTTCCTTTTGACCCGATGACTTTTTTGAATATTCGGAATTCGTATCGTTCGTTTGCATTACAAAAGTGTACTTCCATAACAATATTCGCAGACAGTGCCTTTCTGTATTCTGGAATTTTTTCAACAGGACAATTTAAATATTTTGCCCAATCTTGATCTGACCAATTAATGCGATCTTCCATTGTTTGTCCTTGATAGTTCAAGTTTAAATGTGCCTCAGACCGAGGCACATTTTTGTTTCTTTACTATTTGACTTCTTTACCGGTCTTTTGATCGATTCCAACCATAGACATACGGGTTTTACCACGTTTGTCTGCCCCAAGGTAACGAACAAATACTTTGTCGCCTTCCTTGATTTTGGTGTCTTCGATTTTTGCAATGCGTTCACCAGTAATTTCAGAAATGTGAACCATCGATTCAAAACCGTTCAAGATTTTTACAAACAGACCAAAGTCTTTTATCCCTGATACAACACCTTCATAGATTTCACCAACTTCTGGTTCAGCAACGATGTCTTTGATGCGCGCAATAGCCGCATCAGCATCTTCTTTGGATGTTGCCATAATCTTGATTGTGCCATCATCGGACAAATCAATTGTTGTGTTTGTATCACGGGTTAATGCCTGGATAACAGCACCACCTTTGCCAATCACATCACGAACTTTGTCTGGATTGATTTTCATGGTATACGCTTGTGGTGCAAATTCAGAAACCGTTTTGCGTGGGGTCTTGATTGCTTTTTCAATCTTGCCCAAGATGTGCATACGGCCATCTTTTGCCTGTGCCAAAGCATGTTCCATAATTTCAAATGTAATGGATGTGATTTTGATATCCATCTGCAATGCTGTAATACCACGATCGGTTCCTGTCACTTTAAAGTCCATGTCCCCAAGGTGGTCTTCATCACCCAAAATATCGGTCAAAATCGCATAATCATCGCCTTCTTTGATAAGGCCCATTGCGATACCTGCAACTGGACGTGTTAATGGAACACCACCGTCCATCATAGCAAGTGTTGCACCGCATGTTGTTGCCATTGATGACGAACCGTTTGATTCCAAAATATCCGAAACAACACGGATAACATAATCAAACTTTTCACGTGATGGCACCATCGGGTGCAATGCACGCCATGCCAAATTACCATGGCCCAATTCACGACGACCAGGCGATTTCAAACCCTTGGCTTCACCAACTGAATAACCTGGGAAGTTATAGTTCAAAATAAAGTCGCGTTCTTCGGTACCGTCCAAACTTTCGATTGGCAATGCATCTTTATCACCACCTAAGGTTAACGAAACCAACGCCTGTGTTTCACCACGTGTAAATAATGCAGAACCGTGTGCGCGTGGCAATACGCCCAACTCAATTTCAATTGGACGAACCGTCTTGGTGTCGCGACCATCAATACGTGGTTTGCCGGCCAAGATATTGCTGCGCATAATGCGGGCAGTAATACCTTCAACAATTTCATCAGCAAAAGATTCCAATGTTGATGTAGCAGTTGTGCTTTCTGGGAACAATTCTGGGATACGCGCCTTAGCCGCTGCATGAATTTCACCCAATGTTTCCAAACGTGTCAATTTTTCTTTGATTTGCAATGCTTCTTCGATTTGTGGTGCAAATTGTTCGAAATCTTTTTCCATTGCAACATATTCGGCTGTGTGTTCTGGTGTTGCCCAACGTTCTTTACCAGCTTTTTCTGTCAATTCGTTGATTGCAGCAATAACGGTTTGTTGTGCATCAAAACCGAATTTCACAGCACCCAATGTTGTTTTTTCGTCCAATTCACCAATTTCAGATTCAACCATCAAAACACCATCTTTTGTGGCAGCAACGACCAAATCCATTTCGGAATCTTCAACCGCTTTCTTAGATGGGTTAAGGATGTATTTACCATCTGCATAACCAACACGTGCCGCACCAATCGGGCCAGCAAAAGGAACACCAGACAAAGCCAACGCGGCACTTGATGCAATCATTGCCACGATGTCCGGTTGATTCTTTTTATCGTATGAAAATGTTTGTGCGATAATTTGAACCTTGTTCTTAAATGTTTCTGGGAACAACGGACGGATTGGACGATCAATCAAACGCGCAATCAATGTTTCGTTTGTCGATGCTTTGCCTTCACGTCTGTCGCGTGAACCCGGAATACGTCCAGCAGACGCAAATTTTTCTTGATAATCAACGGTTAATGGAAAAAAATCTTGTCCTTCGACAGCGGTCTTTTCAGCACAAACAGTTGCCAAAACCATTGTTCCACCCATTGTTGCCAAAACCGCACCGTTTGCCTGTTTTGCCATACGACCAGTTTCCAAGCGCAGTGTTTCATCGCCATATTGAACCTCAACCACAATTGGGTTGTTCAAATGTTTCTTTTCGTCTTTGTTTAATAAACCAAATAACATACTTTATTCTCCTGTTTTTGTTTATTCATTTTTTGGTTTGTGACGGAGAAAAATCATTCATCTTTGCACTCTTGTTCTTAAGCACAAAAAAGAACAATTTAGCCCCCGCCGAATGCGATTATAGAGCATATTTAATCGTTTGCAAATATTAAATGGTGTTTTTATATGATTTTTATATCAAACAAGCCAACGCTGCACTGGCGTTTTTAAGCATAAACCAACCAATGCGATAGTTTGTCATATATACCGTTGCCATAAACAACCCCAGCATAGCAATAACCATAATTACATTGGACTTTTTACCATGCATACAATAAGCACTGATATTATAAAACAAGAACAAAACATATGCGTCACACAACAAACTGATAATCCAAAGCGATGTGCAATTAAATGCCAGCGCATTCAGCACCAGTATTGTTGGATACACGAACATAATAGATGCCAATCCCTTAATCGCGATTTCCCAGTCACGTTCACCGCCAGTTATTTCAGAAACCAGCATAAGCAATCCACCACACACAAACAATAGTGCCACCGCCAAAACTGGCATAATTATAATCGCCGTAAAGACCGAACCAATCGTGATTGTTGCGCCACCAAGCAAGCGAATTCCAAGCACCAAAATTCCACCAATAAGACCATAAATAAACGCCTTGAACATCGATTCATCCAAATTACCATCGGCAACAATCTTCGTAAAATACCGCTTTGGGTTTACAATAATATCCCAGAAATGATTTTTGCGTGTACTGGTCTTTTGTTTCATATTTCTCTTCCTTTGTTTGATTATTTATATTTTTGCTTTATAATTGCAAAAAAGCAACGAGAAAATGATATGAAAATAGTAATAGCGGGTCGCCCTAATACAGGCAAGTCGACATTGTTTAATGGTTTAACGGGAACGCGTGATGCATTGGTGCATGACCGCCCGGGTGTGACGCGTGATACGTTATCGGGAATTGTTCTTAACCGCGATTATGAAATAACCGACACAGCGGGTCTGGAACATGCAAAATCTGGCATTGCACACGATTCAACCGACATGGCGGTTACTGCAATAAGCGAATCTGATGCTGTATTATTTGTTGTCGATGGTCGTGTTGGCGTTACAGCCGAAGATACCGACTGGGCACGCATTGTTCATCGTAAAACAAAAACACCAGTGTTGCTGTTGGTTAACAAAAGCGAATCGAAAAACAGATTGGCCGATGTAAATGAATTTTATAAATTGGGCTTTGGGGAACCAATATTGATTTCCGCTGAACACAAACGCGGGTTTGATGAAATTTATGAATTTATGGATAAAGTCGCCGGCGAAAATGTTCAAAAAACGCCGGCAAATACTGGCAATGATCAACGCATAAAAATAGCCGTTTTGGGTCAGCCAAATGTTGGTAAATCAACTTTTGTAAATCGTGTATTGGGTGAAAAGCGTCAAATTGTTCAAGATGCGCCTGGCATCACACGTGATACTGTTAAAATTCCAACAACATTTTATGGTCGCGATATTGTTTTGATGGATACAGCCGGCTTGCGTCGCAAGGCTGGCGTTACAGACGATGTTGAAACATTGTCTGCACTAAAATCGTTGGATGCAATTGATAAAGCAGATGTTGTCATTTTAATGGTTGATGCAACGCGTGATATTGAAAATCAGGCATTGTCTATTGCTGGTCGTGTTTATGATGCTGGTAAAATCTTATGTGTTGCACTGAACAAATGGGATTTGGTTGATGCAGAATTGCGTGATGAAAAATTGTTAAAATTAAAACATCAATTCACTAATTCTTTCCATCAAATCATAAAGCCACTTATTTTGGCGGTATCCGCTGAGGTGGGAACCGGTGTTCAAAATATGTTTCGTCGCATTTATGAACAGTGGGATTTATCATGCGCAACTGTCCCAACAAGTTTATTAAATCGTATTGTTGAAAAATTGGTTGAATCACGCCAACCACCAATGTCGCGTCTGAAACGCCCAATGAAAATAAAATTTGCGCACCAAGTTGGCACACACCCGATGCGTATTGCAATAAATGTTGGTGGTGCATCTGATATTCCAGAATCATATACGCGTTATTTGCGTCGTGGTATTGCAAATGAATTAAAATGGGAACACTTGCCGATTATAATCGAATATAAAAAGGCAGAAAACCCTTTTGATTAATAATGTACACAATAAAAAACACCGAATTAATCGGTGTTTTTTTATTATTGTTTGACTGGTGCAATAATAATTGATTTTGTTCGTTCATCTGGCTTTGATTTTGATTCCAATGTCGCGCGACCATTTACAATTTCAAGTATTCGCGCAAACAATTCCGGAATCGCATCTTTACCACGTGCCAAAACCTTTTTATTACCATGTGTCATTACGGCGATTTTAACCTTATTCCCATTATCAAGAAATTCAAATACCTTTTTCATTTTGATATTCAAATCGTTTTCTTCTATAAAAGGTTTGACCCACACCTCTTTTAATTCAACGGTCTTTTGATTTTTGCGTGCCTCGCTTGCACGTTTCTTTTGGTCGTATTTAAATTTACCATAATCCATAATTTTTACAATTGGTGGAACATTGGTGGCATTTATTTCAACCAAATCAAGACCATCATTCGATGCAATTTGCAATGCCTGTTCTGTTGGCATAACACCAAGATTTTTACCATCGTTGCTTATTACTTGCACTGTCTTGGCAAAAATTCGATTGTTCATACGTGGACCTAAGTCACGACGATTATCATGATTGTTTACAGGTTTAATCTTACGCTCCTTTTATTTTTATAAGTCGATTATTTATTATTTTTGCACTATTTTCAACAAATTTTGTATATTTTGTAACGCATCCCAAACATCGCGTTTTGCAGATGGTTTTAAAGCCAAATAATTTGGATGATAAATCGGCATTAATTTTGCACCAAAATCCGTATCAATTACTTTACCATGTTCTTTGGACAACTGAATGTGCCCAAATTCCGATGCTGGCAGCGAACCAAGTGTTAAAACAACAGCTGGTTTTACCATTTGAATCAATCTTTCTACAAAAGGTTTTGCCAAATCAATTTCTTCCCGTGTCGGTGTACGACCACCGGGCGTGCGCCAAAAAAGCATTGGAATAATCGACACCGAATCCCGTGATATATTGACGGCATTTAGCATTTTGTTAATCATTTCACCAGCCGCCCCTGATAGTATTTTACCCGAAGCGTCATCTTCAGCACCCGGCATATCCGTTAAAATCATTAGACCACACTGGGTTTGTGCAACAGCCGGCAAAACAACATTTGTTGCGCTGCGCCGAAGCGGATGATTAAATTCGCCGATCATTCGACACAACGAATCAATATCGGTTGGGCGGGCAGCCATTGATACAACCGTTGATAAAGAAATGTTCTGTGTTGGAGCTATTGGTGGAACAATTGTAGATATAGGATTGCGCAAAATAGCCGATTCTGTTTTTTGTTTTGCGGAATCGAACTTTGTCGGGATGTTTGGAATCTCACTTATTTCCCACTTTACCCCAGATAACATCAAATCTTGTAAATCACCACACAACATTTAAGTGTTTTTCCTTGCTTTTTTAGATATTCTGCTATAAAATATACCACGAGTAACAAAAACTCAAGGGAGTATTTTCATGAAAATAAAAAACTTTGCTATGTTGGCCGGTGTTGCTGCTTTATTGGCGGCTTGTGGCGGTTCTAAAATCACAGAACCTGCTGATTTGAACGATCAGCGTGTGTTCTTTGCGTTTAACTCATCGGAAATTTCTGATGAAGCACGCGACAACCTGTTGGGTCAAGCTTTGTATATGAAAAACCATGAAAACGTCAAAATCCAGATTGCTGGTAATTGCGACGAACGCGGTTCCACAGAATACAACTTGGCATTGGGTGCACGTCGTGCAAATGCAGCTAAAAACGTCATCGTCAAAGACGGTGTAAGTGCAAAACGTATCTCTACAATTTCATACGGTAAAGAACGTCCATTGGTCCAAGGATCTGGCGAAAAAGTATGGAAATGGAATCGTAATGCAACAACAACAGTTAAATAATCATTTAATTGTAAAAAAAATACCGGCCTTTGCCGGTGTTTTTTTTACTTATTTTTGAATTAATTTTTTAATCAATTCATTCAATTCAATTCGCGATTTAAATGTTATTACTATCTGACCCGCCCCACCCCGTCGTTCAACAATTTTAACAGGTGCACCAAGTGCCTTTGTAAGCCCATCTTGCATTGATTTTAATGCAACAGAATCGATAGTGGCTATTGTATGTGTACGACTTTTTATAGAACGTTTTGAATTACGAACAAGTATGCCTGTTTCTTCTACAGACAACTTTTTATTCTTTATCTCATTTGCTAATTTTTCTGGATTTTCTGCAACTGCAATAGTGCGCGCATGAGATGCAGAAATATCACCATCTTGAACCATTTTTTGCACAGATTCTGGCAATTCCGTAAGACGAATTGAATTACGAATATAGCTTTCTGATTTACCAATTAAACGAACAACATCGGACAATTCATAGCCACATTTCTGCATAAGGTTTTTATATGCATTGGCCTCTTCAATAGGATTAAGGTTTTCGCGTTGAACATTTTCAATCAATGCGATTTCCATTGCGTTTTCGTTTGATATTGTTTTTATTATTGCTGGAATTTCGGTTAACCCTGCTATTTTACTTGCACGAAAACGCCGTTCCCCAGCGACAATTTCGTACATATATGGCCGTTCCGCAACACTGCGCAATAAAATCGGTTGAATTACACCACGTTCACGAATAGAGGCCGCCAAATCATTTAATTCAGAATCAGAAAATATTTTGCGTGGTTGGTCCGGATTTGCACCAATTTGATTAAGTGGTATTTTGCGAACAACTATGCGTTCTGCACCAGTTAATATAGACATTTCTGGAACAGTTCCAATTTCTTTTTCTAAATCTTCAAGACCACGCCCTAATCCAAATTTTGCCATTTTATATTAAGCCCCCTGCTCTATCTTTTGAACCACTTCGGTTGCGACACGCAAATATGCCTGGGCACCAGGCGAATTAAAATCATAAAATAATGCCGGTTTACCGTGACTTGGCGCCTCTGCTACACGGACATTACGTGGAACAATTGTTTTAAATACTGTATCGCCAAATTTCTTACGCACATCTTCATCAACCGCACGTGTCATACCGTATTGCTTTGTATACATAGTTAACAAAACACCCAATATTTCCAATTCTGGATTCCAACGATTGTGAATTTCGTTAATTGATTTCACCATATGGGTTATTCCTTCAAGTGCATAAAATTCGCACTGCATAGGGATAATTACATAGTTTGCGGCAACAAGTGCATTAATTGTTATAAGACCCAATGCTGGCGGGCAATCAAGTAATATATAGTCATAGTGTTGCGCAATTTGTGTCAACGCATCACGCAAACGATATTCGCGCCGTTCAAGATCCATCAATTCAACCTCAGCGTCCGCAAGTTGCATTGTTGATGGCATTATATGCATATTGGGTATTGCGGTTGTAAGTATGTTTTCTGCTGGTTTTGATGTCCCCAGTAACACGCCGTAAACACTTTGTTTGTGCGCTGTACGAACGAACCCAAGACCAGTACCTGCATTACCCTGGGAATCAAGATCAATTAATAATACACGCCGACCAATTGTTGCAAGCGACGCACCAATATTTACCGCGGTTGTTGTTTTTCCAACACCACCTTTTTGATTTGCAAATGCGATAATTTGAACCATTTTATTTATAACCTTTGTTGTAATAATAATTAAAACCAATCAAACGGTCAAGAAAATTATAAAAAACATGTAAAAACAATGTATTATTGCTTATTTCATATGAAACAAAAACCTATGGTGCAAAAACACACTAAAAACAAAAAGTTATTGCTTATTTCATATGAAATTACCGGTCTTTTTTGATAATAATTATAAAACCATCGCCGGTTTTTGATGGTATAAGTTCGTATTTGAATTTGTATTTTTGTTTTGCGGTGTCAATTTCCGATTCGATTTCCCGGCCTTTTAATAAAAAAAGCCGGCAATTTTTTGTTTTTGTATAGTCCAAAATTTTAATCAATGGTGCAAATGCACGTGCAGTGAATACAATATCAGATGAATTTGCCGGCATTTGCCGGATAAAATCTTCAAGACGGCCGTGATAAATTTCAAGATTATCCAATTCTAATTCTTGTTTGACAGTATTAAGAAACAATGCTTTTTTTCCAATAGATTCAACACATGTGACGCGCCAGCCCAAAATAGCCAATACAACTCCTGGGAAACCAGCACCACTGCCCATATCAACGACATGAACATTTTTAGGTAAAACATCCGCCAGCTGTGCAGAATCGGCAAAATGGCGCATTTCTATATCATTTAAAGTACTGGGCGCAACAAGATTTATGCGTTTCGACCAATCACGCAAAATATCTGCATATCTGTTAAATTTGGCTTTATTATTCATAAAGTTTATTATACCATAGCTTTCATGAAAAAAACAGGAACTTTATTTATTGGTTTTATGTTGCTTTGTGCACTGGTGGCAGTGTGTGCAAATCTGTTTGGTATAACGCAAACATCAAAACATAATGGTGTTATGGAAACAGAATATGGTGCTTTTCTGGCCGCACAGCACGCAATATACAACAATGATTTTGATATGGCCGCAGAATATGGCGCAAAGCTTAATAACACAGATATAGCATCAGTTAAAAATGTCAAAATTATTGCCGATTTCTTAAGCGGACGATTACCAGAAAACGCGTCTGATTTAGCCAAAGAATCTGGAACACCTGCGCGTCTTGTATATGATGCATATTTAGTCGGGCAGGGCGATTGGGATAAATTATATGCACGACACAAAAACGATGATTCGGCATTGATTGCACCGTTACGAATCATATCGTCTGTTGCGATAAATCATCGAACAGAAGCAATAAAGTTTGTCAATTCGCTGCAAACCAATGATTCATGGAAATCGTTTGTGCGCGGACAAATATATGCAGAAAGTGGAAATGTAGAAAAGGCCACCGCAGAATTTTCATCTGTGTCTGTTGATTTTATGAACATAAACGATTACTTGTACATAATGTCATTTTATCGTCACAATAATTTAACAGAACTGGCCGATGCATTGCGTGACGATTTTACATCACGTCCAGGCGGTATGTTTATGCTTGATTACAATGATATTCCAGATTGGTCTGTGTTTTCCGGGCCGCAAAATGCACTTGCGTTTAGTTTGATTCAAAATGTCTCACATACACACGTTATGATGTATTCAGACCTGTCCATTTTATTGTTGCGTTTTGCACAAATTATAATGTCAGATAATACCAATCACGACGCTATAAATTATTATATCGGTCAATATTTTTTCAGCAATAATGGTAATTACAATCAGTATTTTGATAAAGTGAGTCCGAAAAGTCCGTTTTATTTATTTGCTGTTTTACGAGATTGCGAAACAAGTGGCGACATAGGCAGATTAAAAAGTTTATTGCGTACAAACCCATTATTTGTGCCTGCAATGAATAAATTGGTTGCGTATTATGTTGCAAATGGCGATTTGCGCGCAGCTTTGCGTGTGTTAAATCATGCAATGAAAAATGATAATTTGTCTGATGTTTCACATGCGTTTTTATTAAAGAGCAGGGCACAGGTTTATTTTGCGTTTGGCGATTTTGATAGGGCGCAATCTGACATTCATGCCGCATCCGAAGTATTAACACTTGATCCAGAAATTTTGGCATTACAGGCGAAAATTTGGGCGACACAAAATCGTAACTTGGATGATGCGTATGATTATGCTATGACACTTGTTCAACGCGACCCCGGCGATGTATTTGCATGGGATGTGTTGGGACGTGTCGTTGCAGCAAGGGAAGGGGTGGATGCCGCATTAGAATTAATCGAACGCGTCGGTGAAATTTCAAAAGAGTGTTCTTCACTGTTCGATGGTTTGGGTGATTTATACATGCAAAGTGGCGAATACGATTTAGCACGCAATGCATACATGCGGGCAATTGATTTATCAAATGATGGATTGGTTGTTGTCCCGAAAATTCAAAACAAGGTAAGGAAGTTGAAATGAAAGTAGGTATAATTGGTGCAGGTGCATGGGGAACAGCACTGGGAATTATTGCTGCACGTGGTGGCAGCGATGTTGTTTTATGGTCTTTTGACGGTCTTTATAAAATATTCGATGATGTTGAAACACCGTCTAATTTGCGTATTACATCGGATATGTCAGAAATGCATGATATGGATGCATGGCTTGTTGTAACACCTGCTGCATTTTTCCGTGAAACAATGCGCAAAGCGCGCGATATTTATAACAATCAACCAATCATTATTTGCACCAAAGGGGCAGAGCCAGAAACTTGTGCATTTATGTCAGAAATCTTAACAGATGTTTTGCCAGAATGCGTAGATTTTGGTGTGTTATCTGGACCACAATTTGCAGCTGAGGTTGCGCGTGGTGTTCCAACAGGGTCAACTCTTGCGGCAATGCCTATTTCGCGTGATATGGGGCATAAAATATTAAACAAATTATACCTTGATGACAGCGATGATATTATCGGTGCAGAATATTGCGGGGTTGGCAAAAATGCTGTGGCATTAATTTGTGGGTATAATGCTGTTGCAGCGGCTGGCGAAAATGAACGCGCAATGATATTTACCCGCGCATGGGACGAAGTGGTTAATATAGGGTGCGCATCTGGCGCAAAGCCGGGAACGTTTCTTGGGCTTTGTGGTATCGGCGACTTGTTCTTGTCTGCGACATCAGAAACAAGCCGTAATTTTTCTGGTGGTATGGCGATTGCACAAGGTCAAGCACCCGAAGGCACAGTCGAAGGAATATCTGCATTGCACGGCCTTATCACCCGCGCAAACAAAGCAGGGGTTGATGTGCCAATATTGAAACAAATGTGTGATAAAATGAAAATATAAAAACACCGGCAAATGCCGGTATTTTTATTTATGTGAATTATATAATTTTTCGTATTCTATTACTGTTTTAACCATTATATCTTCTGCATTACGATTTTTAAGATATTTGTGTGCAGCCAAAACATCCTGTGACCAATCGCAGAATTTTGCACTTTCCCAATCAATAACAGCTGTTATCTTGCCCGTGTGTTCATCTACAAGAAAATTACCACCAATATCATTATGTGCCCATCCATACATAAAGCCCGGTTTTGCACGAACAGACGGTTTTAAATGTTTAATAGATTTTGGATCACTTTGACCAATTGCATATAAAAATTCAGCCAACTGATGTGCTATCTTGTCACCATATTTATTCAGTGTTTCCTTTGAAACATTTCCTATGGGCGTCCCAGAAACAAAATCGTATTTAAGCACATCTATTATTTTCCCGTTCATATTCATAGGAACTATTTCCATCTTTGGTAATTTCAAAGGCGAAATCTCGCGAAAAGCATCTGTAAACATCTTCTCTGTTTTTGGCGAATCATAGCGCGCTGGAACAAGTGGGAATTTATATGCCTTTCTTTTATCCAAGACAACAATTACCTTTTTCATTCCGCCGTGTCCCTGGAATATATCAATACGAACACGTTTCATATTCGCATCTTTTAGGGCAAATTTTATAAGCGGACGAATATCAAAAGTCATACGCATTCGCATACGGTGACGCAATTTGCGACTTGGTATAAGTGCACATAATAAATTTATAAATATTTTACGCATAGCTATTGTCCACGTTTTTTTCTAAAATCGTCCAACGATACAATACGTTTGTCATCTGGAACCGAATTTGGTTTTTCATCCAGTGGTAATTCCATATCGTTATCGGCCGCCGCAGGTGCATTTTTATGATGAAATGATAACATAAAATCAGTCGATGGATCTTTAAATTCAACCAATGCAGAAAATGGCACACGAATAAAAAATGGTCGTCCATCAAATGTTAATTGCACACCAAATTCACGGTCAGACACATTAAGGTTATTATACGAATACTGTAACACAATCGTCATTATGTCTGGATAACGCATACGCAAGAAATCAGGCAAAACAACGCCTGGGTCGCGCGTCTTAAATGTAATAAAAAAATGTGTTCCGTCACCCAAACCATTAACCTGGGCGTACACAAGCGCATCTTTGACCACCGATTTTAATGCATTATCTAACAATTCTTGATAATTTATTTTTGCCATTTTATTCCTGTCCTGGTTCCAGTATATTACTTACATTCCCATTTGCGCAAGAAACAAATACAGCGTTTGGAACATTGTCAAAAACATCTGCGTCAATACCTGTTGCCCAAACCTGTGCCTGTGTTTCGCCAAGTTTTTCAAACAGTTTTCGTCTGGCGTCATTGTCTAAATGCGCGACTGCCTCATCAAGTAAAATAATAGGGTGGCGGTTTGTACGGGCATGCAACAATTTCGCATGCGCCAATATAAGTTCCAACAAAATAGTTTTTTGTTGACCCGTACTTGTTAATTGTGCTGGCAAATTAAGTGTTTTATTAAATACGCCAAAATCAGATTTGTGAACACCATCAACAATCATTTTGTCTGCCACAATTTCACGCGCAGACCCAAGATATTCACGATAAGCGCGCTCTGTATCGCCAGCGCTATGACCATCAATCAACATTTGTTCCAACATACCCGATACAGACACAGCAGCATTTTCCAGAAAATAGTTTAATTCACCAGCATACTGAACGCGCGCCGCCGCAATCGCGGTTGCTGTCGCAGCAATTTGGTCGTCCAATGCGTCTATCCAGCGCATATCTTGCCCTAATTTAAGTGCCACAGCACGTTCACTTAACAGTTTTGCGAACCGCGCTGTGCGTCCAGAATGTGTTGAATCAAAACCAGATACAAGACGGTCAAAAAAAGCGCGTCTGTCTGCGGCAGAATCAACAAACAATCTGTCTTCGCGTGGGGTTATCCATACCATTGGTAACCGTGCAGACATTTCGCTTAATGAAGCGGCATCGCCATCAATCCGACCGCGACGATTTGTATCCCCAGGATTAAATTCAATAGAAACCGCTGAATCATCGTTTAGTGTCGCAAAAATCGAAAAACCACCGTTCCCACCAAAGCGCGCAATATCAACCATTTGTACACCACGCATACCACGGTCACCGGACAGTAAAGACAACGCTTCCAAAATAGCTGTTTTACCAGCACCATTAGGACCAGTAATGATTACATTACCACGACCATGCGTTTTTATTCTGCATGATGTGTGATTACGAAAATCTGTGAGTACAAGTGTTTCAATCATATTAAAGTGGAGGCCAGAGTCGGAATCGAACCGGCATACAAGGATTTGCAGTCCTCTGCATAACCACTCTGCCATCTGGCCTTTGTAATGCCTTTGAATCCTAGACAAAAAATATTTGTAATTCAACATAAAAATTGCTAAGCTTAGCCCATAGTATTTGGGACAGGAAGAGGGGAATGAGAAAACTGCTTGTTTTATTGATGTTTTTTCCGATCGTTGCGTTTGCAGCGGATGATTGTGCTGAATTAACATCTGTTCCTGATTCTGTATTAACAATATCCGATGTTATTGATTTGGGCCTTTGTCGTAACCCCCAGACCGCAGCTGCTCATGCAGCGCTGCGTGCACAAAAAAACAATAAAAATGGGGCATATTCATCTTATTTGCCAAAGGTTGATTTAAGTGCAAATGCTGGAAAAAACTATGAAAACAAAGATTGGAAAGATTGGAATTACAGTGCGTCTCTTGGGGCATCGTATTTATTGTTTGATTTCGGAAAACGCACATCAGATATGGCGGAAACACTTGCCACATATCGTGCTGCTGGGTTTGATTATGATGAAACAATTCAAAATTTTGTTTATGGCATAATTGGCGCGTATTACGAACTGCTAAATGCAGATGCTGATGTAAAAAGCGCGTTATCTGCACAAACTGTTGCAAAAACAGCGCGCGATACCGCGAAAAAGAAATTTTCGGCTGGGTCTGTCGCTCGTGCCGATGTGTTAAAGGCAGAAACAACATTGGCAAGTCGTGATTTGGCGGTTGAACGCGCAAAAAACAATCGTGAAATTGCAAAGGGAACATTACTTACAAAGCTGTCTTTTCCAGCTGACCAAGAAATAACTATTGCCGATATGGAATCAAAAATTGGCAGTGATGCTGAAATGAAAAGCATTGACGAATTAATCGAAATAGCCAAGGAAAAACGTCCAGATTTATTGCGTGCAACTGCGAATAAAGACGCGGCATGGCATCGGCGCAATTCCAGTTTTTTAAGTAATTTGCCATCGGTTAATTTGTCTGGAAGATTAAATTGGGGTGGAAACGATGTCGGTGATGTTTTTGCACCAGATTCGCAAAAAATTGGTGGATCTATCGGTGTAAGCATTTCCATGCCTTTGTTTGCTGGTTTCAAAAATATAAATAACTTACGTGCCGCTGGTGCAAGTTATGAACGCGTCAAAGAACAAGAACGCAGCACATCAAACGATGCAATGCTTGATGTTTTCAAAGCATATCAAAATTATAAAACGGCACAAACCGTGTTGAAACAAACAGAAACACTTCTTACGTCTGCAACCGAAACAGAAAAGATGACAAGCGGTATGTACAAGGTTGGACGTGCAACAATGCTTGACTGGCAAACGGCGCAATCTGAATTACTTGATGCCCAAAAACAAAATAATGCAGCGAAATATGATTTGTATATCAAACGCGCGGCGGTTGCGCTGGCGATTGGTGATATACAAGCGGAACTTGATAAAACACAGGAAAATGAATAATGGCAAAAAACACAAAGAAAGTTGAATCAGCTATTCAAAATCGTCCATCATTTCTGCGGCGCACATTGTCGTGGGTATGGCGTAAAAAGTGGTGGATATTGTTAGCAGCCGCTGTTTTGATTGGCATAAATCTTATTTGGGGTGGTGCAAAAAAATCTGACAAGGGCGAATTCGCAACTGTTCAAATTATCCATGGTGATTTACGCCAGGTTGTAACTGCGACCGGTGAAATTCAACCTGTGAACACCGTTAACATCGGTTCGCAAGTATCTGGAACAATCGATAACATATATGTCGATTTTAATTCACATGTGAACAAGGGCGATATATTGTTGACCATTGAACCATCTGTATTACAGGCCCAGGTTGATGAGGCAGCAGCATCACTGGCCAGTTCGGAATCAAAACGAAATTATGCAAAAAGCGAATACGAACGCAACAAATCGCTTTACAATGATGGTTTTATTTCACGCGCAGAAATGGAACAATCACAAACAACTTATGAACAATCAGAGCAAGATGTTGTTCGCACCCGTTCACAATATGAACGTGCAAAAACAAATCTTGGATATGCAACAATATCTTCGCCAGTTGAAGGAACAGTAATTTCGCGCAAGGTTGATGTTGGACAAACTGTTGCAGCATCTTTCCAAACACCAGACCTGTTCGAAATTGCCGAAGATTTAACAAAAATGCAAATTGAAACTTCGGTGTCTGAAGCAGATATTGGCGTTATTAAAGAAGGTCAGCCGGTTACATTTACCGTGGATGCATATCCGCAAAAAACATTTGCTGGACGTGTTCATCAAATTCGTCTGTCACCAACAACAACATCTAATGTGGTTGTTTATACTGTTGTAATATCGGTTGATAATTCAGATTTAAGCTTGATGCCTGGCATGACCGCATTTGTTACGATCGTCATTGAAGAAAAATTTGATATTATCAAGGCACAAAATTCTGCGTTTTTGGTGCGCTCATTTGATTCGTTGGGTGTGAATGTGGGCGATGCAAAACCGTCAACACATTTGGCTATTTTGCGCGATGGCAAAGTTGTCTTTGTGCCGTATTCCAAGGGATTAGTCACCGCCACTGAAACAGAAATTATATCAGATGAAATTCAAGATGGTGACAAAATCGTTGTCGGCAAAATTGGTGCAACCGCAACTAAGAAACCGTCTAGCGGTGGCATGGGTGGACGCCCAGGCGGACCAATGTAATATTAAGATAACAATCCCCACGAAAGTGGGGATTTTTTATGTTAATAATGTTGTGTCTTGTAATGGGGTGGAACATGACATTTGGTGACATACTAAAAGAATCTTGGGTTTCAATCAGCGGAAATAAAGTCCGTTCTTTTTTAACGGTTTTGGGCATCATTATCGGTGTTATGGCGGTTGTGATAATGGTTGCTGTTGGCGAAACTGTTGAAAACGAAATAAGCAATCAGTTTTCTGCACTAGGGACGAACACAATTATGGTGCGTGCCGGCATTGCGCGTATGGGTGGTGTACGAACGGGAAACATGCAAACACTTACTATGCAGGACGCGGAATATATTGCGACTCTGCCAGATGTGCTTGCTGCAAGTCCTGTGCAGACAACTGGTGCCCAGGTAATTTATGGTAATCAAAATCAATCAACATCATTAATGGGGGTTTATCCATCATATACGGCTGTTCAAAATGTAGAAATTGAATACGGAACATTTTTTAATCAATTTGATGTGCGTAATGCAGCAACTTATGCTGTTATGGGACCAGAAATAGTAAATAAATTGGAAATGCCACCTGACCCTGTTGGGCAAATTATTCGTGTTCAAAACATACCGTTGACGGTTATTGGTGTGACGAAAGCTAAGGGTGATTCGGCAATGGGATCAATGGACGATATGATATTGATTCCAATTACCACACTAAAAAAACGAGTCCAAGGCAGTCGTTTTCCAAATGCAGTGCAAATGATTGTTATAAAACTTTACCCCGATGCAGACAGCACGCTTTTTGTTGAACAGTTGACATCTATATTGCGTCAGCGACATCGATTAAAAAAAGACGAAGAAAACGATTTTCAGATAATGGATATGAAACAGATTATGGAAGCAATGACAACGGTGACGGGTTATATGAAATTGTTACTTATTGCTATTGCAGCAGTATCGTTATTGGTTGGCGCAATAGGAATTATGAATATGATGTTGGTGTCTGTTGCAGAACGCACGCGTGAAATTGGAATACGCAAGGCAATAGGTGCGCGCGAAAGACAAATTATAATACAATTTTTGGCAGAATCGGTTTTGATATCGTTTATTGGTTCAATGGTGGGACTGGTTATCGGTGTTGGATTATCACAGGGGGTGGGGCGTCTTATATTACACTATCAAGTTCCATTTTCATTGTGGCCAGTATTGTTGTCATTAACTGTTGCGGTTGTTGTGGGATTGGCGTCTGGTGTTGTCCCAGCATTCAAAGCCGCAAAACTTAATCCAATTGATAGTTTAAAATATGAATAAAAACACCGGCATTTGCCGGTGTTTTTTACTTTATTTTTTCGCCAGTTACCGCATCAAACTTTTCTTTTGCTACTGTAATAATTTTATTTTCATATTTCGGGGCTGTTTGTTTTTTTACCTGCGTATTCCAATATGCAGCACCATCACTATCGCGTAATGCGTATAGATTGTTATTTGTTGCAACAACATAAATCACATTGTTGGCGATTGTAAATGGCTGTGCTGTGGCAATATCCACACACCATTTTTTTGCACCAGTATTTGCGTTTATCTTACAAAATGCGTCCCCCAGACCGCCGACATATACAAACGAATCACGCACCACAATCGGTGCAACAATATCCAAAACAGATGCACCGCCCATCATATTGCTTGCCTTGTAAATATCAGCAATCCACACGATTTGACGATTTGATGCATTTATCTTTATCAATTCGCCAGTTGTTAATCCGGCATAGATAAATTTACCGCTGCATACCGGGACTGCATCATGTTTAACCGCGTTTGTTGTTGGAAACCCAGTAAAAATTTTGCGACCACCGTTCCAAATTGTGTTAGACGAATCTTGGGTATACGGACAATTTACATCCGTCATTTCAAAGGCGTTATCGGGCAGGGCGGTTATTTTTGCGTCGGTTGTTTTAATCGTACTTGTATCAAAAATCGATGTTCTCGTTCCCGGTAAAATCGGGTCGTGTTTTTCACAGGCACCTAATACAACCAAACACATCAAACCAAAAATAACAGTGCTTTTACGCATATATGCAACCTTACTTTAACATTTCGGCACTGCCAACAATTGATGCAGGGGCATCTTTGTCGTTAATGATTTTATCAAGCCAAGGTTTAGCTGCATCTGGATTATTTTCCGACAAATACTTTTGCGCCACAGTCAAACATGCAGTAAAATAAAAAGGTGATGACTTTGTATTAAGCGGTGACAGATATTTTTCAACATCCGCCCCCGACATTTCGTCACCCTTGATTCCAATTATATGCAAACGCGCCAAATCACGAAAATCACGCGTATCACCATTTTCAGCCAAATCTTCCAAATTTTTAATATCTTTGTTCAAAATATATGATTGAAACAGTGCTAAATCAGCGGTTGCACCAGATGTGTTTTTACCAATAGCCGCAAGCGCATTTGCGTCCAGATTTTCAAGCGCCGTTTCATAATTTACCGCACGCGCAATTTGACGCGCACGATATTCACGAACACCAATTTGAACACCAGTAACCAAAATCATAAGAATCAGCGCCGCAGACACCATTTGACGATAGTATTTTTTTATAAACGCGGTTGTTTTGTCGTTGTTTACTTCTTCCCAAACCTCACGATAAAGGGCGTCTTGAGCATATTCTTCACGCGTCTTTTTTTCTTTTGGTTTAAGGTTTTTATTTCTTTGCAAAATTGTTGCCATAGATTTTTCTCCTGTCGTTAATGGTGCCTTGATAAATCTTATTTTATTGCTATACTATAAAAGTTATGAAAAAGCAAATCAAGAACGCTTTACCTGCAACCACTAACACGAGCATTGTCGCTGCCCGTGGGGTCAGTGACGAAAATGGTTTGGCACAATATATCCAAACAATTCAGAAAATTCCTATTTTAACCGCCGAAGAAGAATATGAATATGCAAACAAATGGATAAAAAATCACGATAATACGGCCGCTGAAAAGTTGGTGGCAAGCCATTTGCGCCTTGTCGTGTCGGTGGCGTATGACTTTAAAAACTATGGTGTGCCAATGGGCGAATTGATTGCCAGTGGCAATATGGGATTAATGCAAGCGTTACAGAAATTTGATCCAGAAAAAGGTTTTCGTTTTTCCACATACGCAATGTTTTGGATCAAGGCAGAAATTTATGAAACAATTTTGGACAACTGGTCAATTGTAAAAATTGGAACATCTGCAAACCAAAAGCGCGTATTCTTTAACCTGGCCCGTGCAAAACGCGCACTGGGAATAATGGATAACAGTATGTCTGATGAACAGACAAAACAAGTTGCAGAATATCTTGATGTACCAGAAACCGATGTTAAACGCATGGCAACGCGAATATCAGCGCGCGATGTTTCATTAAATGCACCGATGCGTAATGATGAAGACGCATCAGATGTTTTATCTAATATGGCGGACAATCGTGAAAATATCGCGGATACTGTTGAAAATATGGAAATGCGCCGTTTGGGGTATGATTTATTAAAAAAGCACCTGGCCGAATTGCCAGAAAGAGACAGAGAGATTTTAAAAGCACGCCGATTGACTGAACCGGCATTAACACTTGAAGCGTTGGCACAAAAATACGGAATTTCCCGTGAACGCGTGCGCCAAATCGAAGAGCGGGCATTTGCGCGTTTACGTGATGCCATATTAAAAGAAACACAAGGATAATATATGCGGACAAGTTTTATTGCTTTTGGAGTTGTGTTGTCTACAGTCATATCTGCGGGTGCTGCACCAATTGAACACAGTGAAGATGGTGTTACAGCGCGCTTATCTGGTTATGGCACCGTTGGTATGATTGAACCTGATTTTGCATTAAACAATTCCGCGTTCTTGGGCGATTGGTCGTTGCGCGGACAATTAACATATGATGCAGACGACACACATCGTTTGGGTTTTGTTTATTCATTGAATCAGCAAACTGTTGACGAACACGAATATATAAATGATTTGTTCGCATTGTGGCAAATCAAAGAATTTGGGCGAATTGAAATTGGTCTGACAGATTCTGTTACGGAAAAGTTAGGTCTCGGACTGCCCGATGTTGGCGGTTTACGATTAAATGACAATTCCTTAATTTATAAAAAAATTAAACCAGATGGCACAATTATTGCCGACACAATTCTTGATTCTGGTGATGGATCGCCACGTTTGAATATTGTTAGTGTGCCAGTTGATAATGTTCAATACGGACTGTCCGTGGCTGGTCTTGGCGATGATTATAGCTTTGTTATTGATGGTGCAATTAAAATTCGCCGCCCAAACGGCAAGATAAAAACAGCATATTCAATTGGCGCATCTTTTATGTCGCGACCAGATGATTTTTCCCAATCGCCATATTCACCGAATGTAACAGCAGATTGGCGTGCACAATTTGCTGCATCTATGAATTTGCAATATAACAGTTTAATGTTTGCTTTTAATGCGCGCGCAATTTACGATAAGAATCCAGTTGGCATGGTTTCTGATGGTATTATTGCTGGAACAGGGATAAGTTACGATTTATTAAAATATACAGTATCGTTATCTTATTTGTTGTCTGATACTGGCGTATGGCATAAAGATACAAACAACAAAATATATCATACGGTTGTTTCTTCTTTTCGTTATAAATACAGCGAAAATGTTGATGGTTGGATGTCGCTTGGCTGGGTACCGGCAAACCCATTTATATCCGCTGGACTACGTATAACTTTTTAAAGCAAAAAACACCGGCAAACGCCGGTGTTTTTTTATTAACACAATGATTAGTATTGAATATCCGCCAACAATGCATTGATACGATCAACACTGTCATTGTCGTTTAATGCCATTGCTATTGTCAGTGCAGATTCCAAATCACCGCGCGCAGAATCAATATTCCCAATCTGTAAATTAAGCGCAGCAGATTTTTCAAAGTAAGACATAGCGTTTGCAGACATTTGTTCACGTTCTGCACTTGAAGATAAACCTTGAATCTGTTCTGCAATGACACGAACCGCTGCAGAATAATCGGTTATTGCAGATGCATAATCACCAATCGCGGTATATGCCTCGGCGCGTTCCGCATAAACAGATGGATTAACAACGCCGTCTGGACGGGCAAGCGAATTTGTATAGTCCGCAATCGCACCATCCCAATTCTTTAACCACAGATTTAATTGACCGCGTTTTGCATATAAATCACGCAATTGGACAAAGCCATCATCGTTTGTTGCGCGTGCAGCCAGCGCATTATTAACATCGTTCAATGCCGATTCATAATCATCCAATCTTGTGTTTAAAATAGAACGATCGTAATATGCCACAGGACTCGCTGGATTAATCTCTATTGCCGCATTAAAATCATCCAATGCGCCACGATAATTTCCAGATTGCATATATGCCTCGCCCCGCAAGATGTACATATCTGCCGTTGGATTACCAGAATCAATTGCTGTTGTTAAATCAACAATCGCATCATCAATATCGCCGTTTAACAATTTTGTTTTACCAACTTCAAAATAATCGTTTGCTGATTGCAACGCTTCTTCGGTAATAACGACATTATCGTTTGGTGTTGCACGATGATCAAGCACACCGTGACTGCGCCCCAAAATATAAAATGTTGCAGCGATAAAGAATAAAATTATAAACCAATACAGGTATATAGACATCGACCACGGATTATATGTCTTTTGTTTTGGGGTCGCATGCAAAGCCGCTGTTTTTGGCGCTGTTACTTTTTTCACTTTCTTAGCAGAGGTTTGTTTTTTCATTATAAATCTCCCTTCCTAATAATTGAATCTTAGAAAGATTTTATTATTTCGTCAACGGTTTTCTGTGATTCAGTGCGCATTTTCCCAACAGCTAAATTTTTAAGCTCAATTGGTCCAAAAGATATGCGATGTAATTTTTTAACCGGTGCACCAACAGCAGCCAATACTATACGAATTTCGTTCTTTTTACCCTCAGTCACAGTGACACGTAAATTCTTATCATCAATAATTTCTATTTCCATTGGTGCATATTTGACACCACGAACACTTATACCATGACGCGCCAAATCAAGTTTAGACAAAGTGCCATACACCGTCGCAATATATGTGCGCGGAATTTTTGATGAAGGCAATGTCATACGACGCGCCAATTCGCCATCGTTGGTCAATAAAAGCAATCCTGTTGTTTTATAATCAAGACGACCGATGTATTTTAACCCAGAAAATTCTTTCGGTATAAAATCATAAATTGTTTGTCGCCCCTGTGGATCACTGCGTGTTGTCATACTGTTTATTGGTTTATGAAAAGAATACAATTTTGTCTCTTCCTTTACCGACACTTTTTTACCATTAACAGTAACAACATCACCATCATTAACAAAGAACACTGGTGTTGTTATTTTTTCACCATTTACGGTTACCACGCCGGACACAATTAATTCTTCGGCCGCCCTGCGTGAAGCAACCCCAGATTCAGCGATAAACTTTGCGATACGTGTTTTCATTGTATAATTTTTGATATTGCAACTGCGGCTGCTAATTCAGCACGTAAAATTGTTTTCCCTAGTGATATTCCAACCGCCCCAGATGCATCAAGTTTAGCAAATTCGGCATCTGAAAAACCACCCTCTGGTCCAATCAGAATTGACTTGGTTTTTGTTTTGTCTGGCAAATCTTTACCGTATGCGGCGCGTTCGTCTGCAAAAGCCAAATTTGACATATCGATATCCGCAAATTTAATCGGCTCGGTAATTTCTGGAACACTGTTGCGATTTGATTGTTCGGACGCTTCGATCGCGATTTTTTTCATACGTTCCCAATTTATATGCGTCGCAGTTGTATGTTCTGTTATGACAGGAACCATTTTGCATATACCCATTTGTGTCGCCATATTTATCAAATCATCGGTTCGCTTAATCGGTGCAAAGTAAAGTGTAATATCACCCGATGGGTCGGCGCGCCCAGTATCATCACCAACAATTATATTTTTTCCAGATTCGTCCAAATTTGCGTTAAATTCGTGTCCACCACCAAACACAATCGTATTTGTTGTGCGCATAACACGGGTTAAATAGTGTGCTGTTTCACGCGAAAGCGGTATTATCATACCTTTTTGCACATTGTTACCGATAAAAATTCTTGGTATGTTTTTCATGTTTCTGATTTATTAAATGCTTTTTTTCTGGTATAATCATAACACAATGGCAGCACAGTTCAAGATTTTATCCGCAGGTGGTAAAGGCAAGGGCCTTAATATTTTCAATTCTGCATCTTACAAGGAACACGAACGTGTCCCAATGGCGCGTTTATTCTGGGAACTGCGGTGGGTTATATCTATTTGGATTGTTTGTGCACTTGCGTTTGGATTGTCGTTCATATTGGAACATATTTGGCGTTACGGTTGGTCGCCGGCAAGTGCTGTTTGGTCAAAAGTTTACCTGTATAATGCACTTTCAACATTGGGTATGTCGGTAATTGCGGAAATACCATCATGGATTGTGCGAACTGTTATGTACACAGATATGGCATGTATGGCACCATTATTGCCAATAATTGCGTATTATTTGATGGCAGATAGCGAATTGGTCAAAGAATTTAACCCCAACGATAAAGACAAATTGGATGAAAAATCTTCACGCAAGGCAAACAAGGAAGATATTGAAAAAATGGGTCTGCTGGACGGTTTTATGATGGTTTTGGGTTATTTCAAGAAAAAACCATTAATGATGAAGGAATGCTTATCAACATTGTGTGTTGCGCCCCCAGGAACCGGTAAGACGCAGGGTGTTGTTGTTCCAACAATTTTGGAATGCAACAATGTATCAATGATTATCAACGATCCAAAACCCGAATTAAAACAGTCCACATCGGCATATCGTTCAACGGTTGGACCAGTGTTTATTATGAACTGGGCGGGTCAGGACGACCCGGCACGTGGCATTTATTATCCATCATGGAACCCTTTGTCACCGGAACACGTGCCATACAACCCAGAACAGCGCGACTTGTATATCGATTCTATTTGTAAAACATTGGTCAAAGATACGGTTGATGACCCACACTGGGGTAATACTGGTCGTGCTGGATTGGCAGGTCTTGTTCACTACATTGTGTCCAAAATAGAACGCGCAAAAGCCGATGATTATTTTTATGCGCGTATAAAATCCGGTGAATTTAATGCTGACGATGCCACTGTATTAAACGACTATTATTTATCCATGGTTGAAG
>Ga0265300_10000823_pt1 | contig 31427 bp, 31 predicted proteins | sample AusTroGonzalo_MG_FD_193482 | JGI IMG/M metagenome (GOLD analysis project Ga0265300, IMG submission 193482) | Bovine rumen microbial communities from tropical cattle in Woodstock, Queensland, Australia - Gonzalo_03 | ecosystem: Host-associated > Mammals > Digestive system > Stomach > Rumen ...
CTTTATTCTTCTGGGGCTGCTGATTAGCATCCTCATTGAAGAGACGCATGAGGTCGAGATTTTCGTCTGCATTTTCAGAAGCGAAAATATCATCAATAGTACGCATAGGGTATACTCCTTGTTAAAAATTTCATTGAAAAGTTACTTGGAAGCTCAAATAAGTTGAAATTTCCCTACAAAAAATAGAGAAATTTCAACTTTTATTTTAACTCTTGTAGTCGAATGTACTCATGATGGACTCTCTAAGATCCTTCAGCATAAAGATAGCTGCCGGAAGGTAGTAATAGTCTGTAATGAGCCCAGCTGGAATAATCTTATTGATTATTTCAGGAATTTTATCTATGTCCCGCTTCTCTTGGAACCAATACTTCAAAAGTAGACCATAGCCATAAGCATCAAGCACATCGAATTTGATTGTATCAGATTCATCTCTAAGATATTCCCAGAGATTGCCAAATACCCTCTGATATCCGAACATACATGGATTGACTGTTTCGGATGCACAATACTTTGCACCTCTTACATAGACATCTCTAAGGTGTCTACCTGGAACTTCTTCCCTGTAAGGAGTGATCATATAGATTCCGAGATACGGCCCCATATGCCAATAGTTATGATGTTCAAGAGCCCACCAAAGACTATGGGTATAGAACCTATAGAGTTCTTCATAATCACGAACATCAATTTTCAAAGGCACTCTATCTTGTCTGAAACTAAAGTTTCGGTAGAATACATTAGCTTTGGACGCAAAGTAGTGAAGAGCTTCATCCCATAGGAGATAAGTTCCATTCATCACTGGGAACATATAAGCATCAGTTCTAAGATCATAGAACATTTCTACTTCGTCAACTAGCACATCAAGTTTGTGTTCGATAGCAGCACAAATATCTGCTTTGGATTCTTCAACTATCGCAGTCTTGTTAACAGAGTGAGACGATGCAATTACTCTAAAGATCCTAGCGACCTGTTTATCAATATCACCTGTTCCGGAATATACCTGATACAGATAGTAAGTAATCTCGTAGAAGGACTGACCCTTGATATTAGAACGCTTTACATGCTGAACTCTAAAAATAGCCTTTTTATGACCATACCAAGGGATAGTAAAACAGTCGTCCTCTCTAGGCATTACAGCAGACGGAGAAACAATAGCTGTTCCTTCTACTTGAGACTCAGTACCGGCGTCATCAGAATCTTCGGGGTTTACATCAAGATTACTGGCCTTGTGTAACGGAAAGTCCTTAATAAGATTGAAGATAACTGGAGAATCGTCACCAACAATTTCTTGAACAGTTCCAAGATTTACATCGTGAGTACTTTCGGCATGACTCTTGCTGTAGTAGTTAACAAGAAGCGGTAGGTCATTAAAAAATACTTTGTAGGTATCTAACGATGCCTTAAGATGCGCCCGTTGCGTCTCTCGAAAATTCTTGTCATTAGCAACTATTCTAGCCATCGTTTACCTCATTTCTTTATAGTAGATTTGTTTACGATTTTAAACTCATAACCTTCCAGTTGCGCATTCCTGTCACTATTTACTTTTATTCCAAATGCTCCATTTTCCATCTTGGAGTATTTCATATCTCTTTCAAAAGCAAAGTCAATCTTATCTCTCTGATTCTTTGGAGTTTTCATCATAAGATGACAAGCCTCCATTTTCCATTTTAATGCTCCAACTGTATCAAGGATTGGGCCAAGTTTAGCTTTTTTAAATTCTTCGTACTCATCGCAGAGCTTATCATACTCCTTTTGTAGCCATTCATCATCGTTTCTATGGCTTTTAAGAGAGCTAAAAAACATCTTACAGCTTAGCCAAGAACGAATCGAAGCAAAAATATAGGTAAAACTTAGCGCAGGGGAGTAGCCATGCATCGATTCTTTGTTAAAGCTAAGGTTTTTAGGATCAATAGGGATCTTTTTCATTGTAAATACTCCTTTTCATTCATGAGTTTTGGCAAAAAATAAAGTGCGTATCTCATGATACGCACTAATTTCTTATTCGGCTTCCGTCGATATCTTCTTAAAACGGTTGCCTCTAGCTCCAACAGGTGCAGCTTCCTCAAGACGATCTCCCCAAGTAGTCTTTACACCACAAGGATCATTGATACCGAAGTTACAGACTAGCCTTGCTGTATCTCCTTCAAACGGAATTGCTACCATATTGAACGGACACTTCTTAGCCTTGTAACGGCGTTTCAATAGACAGATCATCATGTAATGAACACCTTCAGGATCTTTCAGGTTTCCAAGCATGAATGTAGCATCGGCATTTTCAAATGCTGCAATAGAGTTGCCCATATCGGCACCACTGAACTTTCCTTCAAAGGATGCACCCTTCTGAGCAAGTTCGTTAGCCTTTCTAACAGCTTCTCTCTGAACCTGAGAAGCATCAATAACGGGAATCTTGTGTCTCTTTGCAAGAATCTTGAAATCATTAACAGCCGAGCCAAGGTCAAATGTGGGATCATCGATATGATTGATAGCTCTGATACGCTTGAGATAGTCGTGAACAACACATACTACCTGATAGCCCTTCAGTTCAAGTTTCTCAATCTCACTTTCAATGTTAGCCACATTGATTGTCATGTTGTCTCTATAGATTCTCTTAAACGGAATCTTCCAACCGTTCTCAACATAAAGCTGATACAGTTCTTCTGGATCTCGCTCTGTGTAATCCTTTTCTTCAGAGATTTCTTCAGGCAATCCAACGGAATACTGTCTTTCCAAACTTTCTTCGAGAGAGTTTTCTTGAGTGACATACAGAACAATAGGCTTCAGTCCTTCCTTCAGAAGTGACGGATCGTAATTGTTCATCGAGCAAGCCCAGTAAAGGACATTCTCCAATACAAGACTCTTACCAGTTCCCGGCGCACCCAAGAACACGTATACACGACCTGCTCTAAATCCACCACCGAGCATTCTGTTCAGTTCTCTACATCCAGTATGAACCACAGACTTCGGACTCTTGGCTTCGTCAATAGATCTCTTCTGTCCTCTGATGAAGGAATCTTCACCGAAGATCATTTCATCGGCGTTATCCTTTTCAATTTCAGCTTGAGACATTTCAGAGATGATTGGAAGAACCAATTCTTTGAATTTCTTTGGCAGGGTTTTTGCATTGTAGGGATCGAGGTTTTCAAGTTCCTCGGTAAATTCTTTGATACCATCTTTATGACCGTATAGAGCCTGAGACTCGGATAGATCCGACAAGGATCTTATCACGTAATCGGCTGTCTCTTCATTGAGAACTAGACCACCGGTGACCTCGCCCTTAAGGGTCTCAAGAATCTCTCCGGCATTCTCACATGCTTCGACTACAGTATCTCTAAGGATTTTTCCATCAATACTACGGACTTCTGTGACTTTGTTAAAGACACTCAAAGCAATCTTAATCAATCCATTACGATAGTCATTATTACCACTTTCATTAGCAATATTCGACCTCACAAGGATATCACGGATACTTTGAGCATCCCAAACGGTGAATTTACTTGTAAACAACAACAGTTGTATGGATCGTTCTAGGAGTTCATTACTGATTGGTAGAACAACTGTCGGCATCTTTTTGCGTCCACGCATTAGGTTTCTCCACTGATGATTAACCGTATTTTGTCTAACTCGACCTTAGTGCAGAATTTCGTTTCCATAAACTTCTGGATCTTCTCACTGTAGTCGAGAGCTGGATCGGCAAGGAACGAAAGCTCATTTTGCTCTTCTTCCTCGTCTTCCATTTGTTGAGTTTCGTCGCTCGAAACATTCTCAACGGAGTGTTTGATTTGGAAATTCAAATTTTTTGAATCTGTCGTGAAGTCGGACACAACTTTTTTAATTTCAGGGTGTTCTTTAGCCAGTTTTTCTGACATGACAAATCGATACGTAATGGACTTGTCACCAGAGGCAGCCTCTAATGTCTTCATGAAAACTTCAAGGTTTTCAGCTGAACCCTCAAAAAGTTCATCAACAGACAAAGACTTAAAGATGGGAGCATCAGTATTCTCCACAAATTCGTGATCGAAAGATTCCTTTTCACTATCGTAGACATAATACATGAATCCCTTAGACTTGGGTTCACCCTGACATGTTCTGGAAAAACTTCCGTGATAGAAGACTTTTTCCTTGTAGTCACAGGCAGTATGAATATGACCACCTGTCACTGCTCCCTTACAGATCCTAATCAGATCATCAGCCTTAAAAACGGGAGCAGATTCCATAGACAATTCACTTTCATAGGCTTGAGAGGCAAAGGCTTGAAAGTCAATAGTACCGTGGAAGAATACAAAGTCGTAAGCCTTATCTTCAGCTTCGAAGATAGCTTCTTTGTAGAATTCCTTCATGTCTTTCGGGTATTCTTCCGGAATATACAAGACCTTGAAGTCTTTGTAAAGCTCTTCGGCACAGCATGACGTGATCACTTTGAAATTCTTGAAATGGCTAAGGGCTATTCCAAGTGTCTCAACTTGACCGCGGTCATGAGACATAGTACCTTGAAGCAATCTTACCTGAATTCTACTGGACTCACAAATCTTCAAAGTCTTCGTAAAGCATCTAAGAAGAAGTCGCATAGAATCGGAAGATGTCTTTAATTCTTTATGAAACAAGTCGCCACTGATTACAAGTAGGTCAATCTCTTCTTTATTTTCTTCAATAAACGAATTGAATATCGTTTCATACTCCTGAGCCAAATGTTCGTCATCCTTGGCTCCGAAGTGAAAGTCTCCGGCATCCACTACGACCTTAACAGGGTCAAAGTGTTTTGGAGGTAAAAGGCTCTTTATGGTATTCATCGTCTACTCCTTTTGTAGCAATGAAAAGTTACGGGCATAAACTTATCAATGAATTACCATTTGAGGAATATATGAAAAAGCTATCTGAACTTTCGATCATTACGGATGAGACCAAGAGTAGTATTGCCAAGAAGATCACTCTTCTGAATCCTAAGCTTGATACGGCTCCGAAGGCTTTCATTACCGAAATGATTCAGCAAATGCAAGCCAGGGAAAAACGTCCTCTAAAGTCCAGATTGATTAATGAGATCGAATCTGGTACGGTGATTCCTGTATTTTCTCTAGCTTCCTATGGTACTGGTCTGGTGTTCCTTCCTGTATGGGCTGCTCGTAATGGTTCTACGATTGCTGGCGTAGCTAACCTTACTAATAGATTCAAGGTAGATAAGAAGGGTGAAATTGCTCCTAACCCTAAACAGTTCTACAATCTTTGTGCTGCTGCCCTTATCTTTAAGGAACTGACTGCCAATCCTGAATTGTTTGCTCGTAATGCAAAACTTGTTACTGCACTTAGCCGTATTTATTCTAGAATTATGACTAAGGTGCTTGATAAGCTCTATGGCGTAAGCTATAATGAACTTGTGCTTGACCAGATCAGATATATCTTTGCTAAGTTCTTTGTTGTTGCTTGTATGGGCAAGGCTGATACTGCCGCTTCCTTGATTGCCCTCAAGTCTGTGAAGACATCTTCTAGACAAGCCGTGATGGACATCGATAGATTGATTCCTTCCGAAAACTACAAACAGCTTGATACGCTCTTTGATAGTCTGTCTACTGCCTTCAATAACCTTAGCAAGATTACTCTTCGTTCTGTGATTGCAGAAGTTGTAAAGTCTTATGGAGCAACTTCTTTCCTTGTTCCTGAATTTGCTCCTATGCTGTTGATTAACGTAATGTTTGCCATCTGGGATAGCGGCATCAATGTTTCATTCGCATATAATGCTGTCATTGATAAAGATGGTGAAGATGTGTTGACCGAAATCAACAACATCATCAAATAAAAATTAAAGAGAGATCGTAAGATCTCTCTATTTTATTAGTCTTCTTTCTTTTTGTCAAGGATGTCTATCAGCTTGTTTGTACCCTTACTAATTTTGTCCATAGCAAAGAGTGTTGCAGCCTCAAGCTTCCCTTCCATTTTCTTGTCAATAACTTCGGAAATGCGGCTTGCAGAATCGCTCACCGCACCAAAGACACGCTTAATGTGTTCATTAATCATTATCTATTCCCTTCAAGAAGAAGTCATCATAAATGCCATCAATATTCCGTTCGTAAGTATCAATTTCTTGAAGCTTCTTACGGAGATTTTCAAATGACAAAATGGTTGACAGGTTCTTGGTATTGATACCTTCACTGAGTCTAAGCACAGTAATCGGGCCTGGATCTTCTAATGAGAAGTCTGGTCTTTCGCCATCGGCATTTCTAAGGAGAGCAGACAAGATTGTTTCAGCATGAACAGACACAATCGGAATTGAGCCTTCAACAATATGCTTCAAGAACCTATTCGCAATAGCCGTGTAGTCATTACCGATTCCATTATGGCTATCGGTCTGAATCAGACTAATTAGGTTCATCAAAGATTCATTGAGCTCAACACTCTCTCTGTGGATCGTAAATAATTCTTCCTTATCCTCAAGAGCAATGCTATACTCATGCTTGAACTCTTCCAATTCTTCCTTGATACGTCCGGCAGGATAAAGATCGACAGGAAGATCAAACACAATGTTACTCTTCTTGTTCTTTACCGTAATACGGTTAATAACCAAAGAGCCTTCGTCATCTTCCTTAAAGTCATCTCTCGATAGGCTTATCTTTCTCAAATCCTTTCCAGCTAAGATTACATTCTTTGACTCTTCAAACAGTTCGGTAAATCCCTTAGGCCATTCGATAGGCTTTGCCTGAGCCATTAACAAATGCTTTGCAGACAGCAGTCTTTGTGTCAGACAAGATGTCAACAGCAACACACCAACAGACCCAACACGATAATGCTGGGAATATGCCATGTCAAACAGTTTTCCATAGCATCTTCTACAGATACCAGTCTTACAAGCACAAGTCATCGGGCTATAGATCTTAAGCCTTCCATTGTATTTCTTGAACTGCTCTTCAGAACCATCGATCAACGTACCGTCTTCAGCCGTTCTACCTTTAAGCCTTCTGAAAGTTGCCATATCAGGAATTTCAACTTCAAGAGGATGTTTGGTATCACATGCATCAACATCGGCTAATACAATATCAGAAGTCAGCAACAACAGTTTTCTTGCCAGATATCCAGATCTTCTAACCTGATGGTGCGAGATTACAAGAGCCTTTCTTGCACCAGTTGCGGATACCCAGAAGTCTTCAATGCTACGAAGACCTCTAATGAATGAAGTGTTAACAGGATGTTCACAGATGTTGTCATCCAAGTCCGGCTTCAATCCAACACAAGAAATCATTTGTGTCAGCTGCTTCTTATTCACTGCTCCACCCTTAATCAGTTCTCTATACGGAGAACCCGGCATGGAGAAAACTCTTTCGACTTCGTCAGTCAATTTGGACATATCTTCAGACATTTCATCCAAAGTCTTGGTCTCGTCCAGTTCATAGTCAATCAGAGCCTGTGCTTCTGGATTACTCTTATACATCTTTGCAAGACTATACAGATCAACCGTAATACCATTGATCTCATTAACTCTTGTAGACAGAATAAGTAAATCCTGAATCACTTCAAAAATCTTTTCCTTGATTCCGGCATCAATACCAGCAGCCATAGCCATCTTCGCAACGTCTCTGATATACTGGTCTACGTCCTGTGCTGAACTACCATCAAACAAATCTGACTCGTCAAATTCGATATCTGGGGTTTGTGCCGCTACTGCCCTTAGTGCCGTTACAGAAATGGCAGCTTTACCAACAGTCGTTTCTTTGCCAATAAGATTTACCGGCTGAACCTTTCTTTCTGCGATTGTCCCTTCACCGTGATAGAGGAAGTCCAGAATCTGGCTGTAGGCCGCCTCTATTGTATCACTATTCAGAGCTTTGATTTCGATCATTTATTCTCCTAGCTGTGAGTTAATTTTTAGTTAACTACATTCTTTAATATGTCATCTAAACATCTTTCCATGTCTGATTCTGGCATCTACAATGAATTCAGCTAATTCACTCTGTTGAACAAGCATTGTAAACTCCCAGACATAATAGTCTCGTCGAGGTACATACTCTTCTATTTCGCTTTTGTATCTATCAAAAGATAAAGGCTCTTCTTTATGATAGCTCCAAAGAGATACAACCAAGTCGCCCTTACTAGTAATCTTTACTTCAGTACGACTATTAGCATAAATCTTTGGATCCAGATGTCGTTTGATACAAATGAATGTTGCCAATTCATCTTTGAATGCTTCTGCTTCTTTCATACAAGAAAGAGCATTACTAAGTCCTTGAAAGTCTTGAATTGTACTCATATTATTTCTCCATGTTTCTGTCTTTAATATACAAAAATTTCCCATAGATTTCTCTATGGGAAAATCTTTTAGGCTTCAAAGTTATAGATGATAGTCTTGTTAGCCATAATTGATTCATTCTTAGTCTCAATGCCATGATTCTTCAATAGGATCAGGTTACAAGGCTCCTGCATGAATTCTCTATTATGACTGATGACAAAACATTGTTCTATCTTCAAATCTAAAATCTGTCTTCTGAGCATCTTTACAAAGCCAGTGCGATTGTGTTCATCAAGCACACCATCAACTTCATCGAGATATACTATATTATAGGAATTATTGATTGCTTTGTCAAGGATAGCCAGAGACAGGGCTTGTTTGACGAATGATTGTTCCGCGCCACTGCCGAGCTTGCAATCTTCAAGAACGGTTCCATTACTCTTTATAATTGGTATGGAGAAGTCCTTCTCGGTAATTACAAAATCGCCAATCAGTAGATCGCCATTGAAAGTGATCTGTAGTAGATGATTAGCTTTTTCACGGATCTCTTCCAAGTAAGTATCAATCAGATAAAGCGGGATTCCCTTGGTCTGATCACAAGCAGTCTTTACGGCATCCACGGCATTGTATTCGTCTTGGATCTTAGCAATGCTAGCCTCCAAATCGACACGCTTCTGCTGCTGGAACCGGAAATCATTAAGCTGACCCTCCAAGTTCTCCTTCTCTTGCTTCTCCTGATTAATCTTGGCAGTTAGTTCTACCATTTGTGCACGGTTCGTAGCTATGTCTTCAAGATATTGTTTCATCTTTTCAGACTTAGCTCTCAATTCGTCAATCTCTTTCTTCTTTTCTTCCAAGATTACAAATGCCTTCTTTGTATTTTTAATCTTGGTAATTTCGGCATCAAGGTTATTAACGGCTTCATCCGCTACTGTGAAACCTTCCTTTTCTTCATTAAAGGTATTAGTCAATTCTGTAACCTTAGCATCAGCCTTCTCAAACATTTCTTTAGCAGAAGCAATAGCATCGGCTTCATTACCAATAGACTTCAGTTCGAGCTTGGCATTTGCAAGGCTTGTTCTAGTAGTCTCATACTCGATCCTAGCATTGACATAATCTTCGATTTCAGAAATATCAAACAGATCGAATAATTCATCTTCAGAACACTTCAAGTACTTCAGATAGATTGATGGATCATTTAGCAGCTGGATCTTAGAAATTAACCTAAGCGACAGTTTCTTGTTGAGTTCTTTCCTGAAGTTTTCAAAGATATCTCCACAAGAACTCAAGAAGGTAATCTTGTTATTTAAATAAGTGGCTTCGTTCTCCAATGAGTCTCTGTCAAGAGATGCAAATTCTTCCTGAGCCTTTCTCAATGCAGCAAGACGAACTGTAGAACCCTTAGCTTCTAGAGCAGCAGCAATAAATGGACAGGAGTCATTCTTGCATGATGCAGGACGCTTTAACAAGACTTCTTCGAGCTTAGACTGTGATTCAGCAAATTTAATATCCGCTGCAATGGTAATCATCTTGGCTCTCTTTTCTTCAAGAGCTTTCAATGCTGTCTTAGTATCAAACAATGTCTTGGTAACAACACTCTTGTCAGTTAGATCTGTATCAGTTAGCCCATAGCTATTCAGCTGATCCCTGATATTAGACAATAGGGTATTGGCATCAATAGTATCACGCTTCAGGATAGCCAATTCACCCGCACCATACGTATTGAACTTTTTGAACTTGATATCCACATACCTTTCAGACATAATCTTACTCTGCTCTTCCATTTTGACTGTAAGTTCAGCAATAAGATCATTTAGTTTCTCAACAGAGGATCTAGTATCTTCAAGAGTCTTTAACTTAGCTTCTGCCTTATCTCTAGTATCCTCAGCCTCATTAAGACCAGTCTTTGCATTGTTCATTTGAACAGAGTGCGTAGTACGAGATTCCTTGGCTTTATCGAGTTCCGGCAGAAGAGAGTCAATTTCCTCATCGGCAGATTCCAAAGAAAATCCATCAGGAATTTCGGCAGCTTGAATATTGTAAATCTTCTCAAGATCGGCAATCTTGTCTTCAACCGGATTTTTACCAGTTCTAGCAAAGATTCTTAATTCTGGAATTGAAGCATCGGTTTCAGCAAGAATCTTATCGATAGCACCCTTACAGGAACCATAGTCCTTATTGTAGCCTTCAAGAAGGTCATCCTTATCCTTAATATTACCTTCAAGATTCTCAATAGAAACTTTACAAAGTTCCTTGGGAGAAAGCTTAGTTAGTTCATCCTTGAATGTAGCCATCTGTCTACGAAGTGCAGTAAACTGTTCGGAAGCCTTCTTATGGAAGTTCAGATAAGGATCGATTGCAGGAAGGAATTGTCCAATGAATCTCTTTCTATCACTTTTAGAAAGATCAACAAAATTGGCAATACCACCAATTCTACCAACAGTAAAGTAATCTTCAGTTACTCCAAGATTATCTTCAACACAATCTCCGTATGATTTAATCTTACCGGAAGAGTTCAGATTATTCCACTTGTCTCCGTCAAGTTTATAAAGGAAACATTTGGTTTCATGCCTTGCATCATTGGCATTCCAAAGATAATGAATAGTAGTCTTGAAAACACTACCATCATCTTTCTTAAAGATGATGTCTTTAGAGCCATCCTCTCCTTCCATAATAATCTGCTTACGGTTATCAAGAGAGGACGGAAATGGATGCAATACCGAAATCAGGGTAGTCTTACCTGAACGATTCTTTCCAAACAACATTGTGATTGGTTCATCGGCAGACTTTGAGAAATCTATCTCAAAAGTCTTGAGCCCAAGACCAGTATAGAACCCTGCAAAGTTCACAAATTTGGCTTTTAGAATTCTCATATGGTTCAAAACTCCTTTAGTTCAGTATAAAGTTCAATACATACTGGAACTATATAATGAACACATAAGGAGTCCACGATGTCCAGTCTGTCTAAAAAGTTCAAAGAATTGCACTTCATTACTTCGCTTCTGATTGCTGCCCAAGAAGACAGCAAGCTGAATGTTCCTACGATTTTGATCGGCAATGGAGAGACTGATGTCAAGAAGGAAATTCATGACAGATACATGGAAAAGCTCCGTGACATTGTGAAGAAGACTGAAACTGATTATAAGTCTATCTCCGATAGTTATACCAAGATGTTTGATGAATTCATCAAGTCCTACAAGGAAAAGCTTAACAGCAATGCTAAGATGTCCAAGGAACATAACAAGGAACTTGATGGATATACTCCGACAACTAGCTTCAATATTAGCGTGAAGCCTTATGTCTTGGATCTCAAGGCAAAAACCGATGCTCACAAAATGGCTATCAGCGAACTCTTGAAGCATTACTTCATTCCTAAACTCGCAGTCATTACCAATACGGTTGACTCCAAGAACTTTGATGGTGATTGGAAGGATATCCTAATGGCTTCCGTCTCTAGGTCTGGAAAGCTCCCTGATGATGAATTTAAGACAGTTGAAATCCCTCCCAAGATGATCTCTGAATACCTTGAAGGTTTTGGTATTAGCAATATTACCTTCCTCCAAGATCAGCATGAGCAGATTGAGAACTTCACTAAGAGACTTAGAGAAAACATTGAGGGAGCTATCAATAAGCTCAAGATTGACGTTGATAACTTTGATGTCAGAAAGGCTCAGGCTGAAAGTACTGAAATTGAAAGCAGAGCCAAGAAGATTACAAAGCTCCTGTATCTCTTTAAGGATTTGAAGGATTCTGTAGCTGTGTCTAATACTATTACTATGGATAGATTGGCTACTGGCGAACAGATCGTTAAGGCTGTTCTGAATCTCAAAGATCCCGAAATGTAAAATTTTACCCTTATCTTAGGATAGGGGTATTTTTATTCTTTCTAGTTGTATATAATAATCTAGAATTTTTCTGTTAACCAAACCACAGGAGGTTGTAATATGACAGAAGAAGAAAAGGAAAAAATTCTTCAGATTGAAGAAAAACTTATCAAGTATTTGGCTGAAGCAACTCACCCAAACATGCTTGTATTTTCGGCTCTCAATAAGTTTGACACTACCGATGTTGCAGCGGTGTTGAGAGGATCCGTGAAACTTGGGCTTACTGAACCTCAGAAGGATATGCTTCTGCGTACATTCATCAAGCGTAATGAAGAACCCGTTCAACAGCCTAAAATAGTTATCGAAACGTTTAAGGAGTTCTCTAATAAACGTAAGAAACGCATTAGGCATGAATTTGCTACTAAGCCCGATCTTACTGTTCAAGATTTTCTTAAGAAGCATACTGATATTTCTGAAGCTTCTTTGAGGAATATTCTTGATCGTGAAACTTGGGAGAGCCATTATGTCTATTCTAAGGTTACTAGGGATTGGGATGACCTTGTAGATAGGTTCCGTGAGTCCGATTTGTCCGTAGATGAATTTTGTGCTGAAGAAGGTATCTCTGTTACTACCTTTAGAACCAAAATTACTAAGGAAGAATGGGATAAACGTAAAGAATTTGTACGTGGCCCGCAGAAGAAGGTCGATTGGGATTCTTATGTTAAGGTTCTTCAGTCAATGCCCGATAAGGGTATTTCCGAATTCTGTAGGGAACAGGGTCTTAACCTGAATGTGTTTAAGAATCATTGTCCGGCTGAAGTCTGGGATGCTCACTCCAATCGTCGTAAGACTAATTGGGATGATACTATCGAAAAGATGAAAGCTTCTGGCAGATCTTATCAAACATTCTGCAAAGAAAACAACATTCCTGTTCAGAACTTTCGCAATCATTGCAGCAAAGAAATACTGGACAAATATGATGAGGGATATCTTACGGATATGTCTCGCATTGCCTTGTTTGATCCAAGTCTTCCCGTCAAGGATAATGCCGAAATCTTAGGTGTGACACAGCAATATATGAGCGTCTGGATTAATTCTAAACTTAAAGAATTGTGTCCGGAAAAGTTCCAAGCTATGCTGGCCAACAGACAGGAAAGGCGTAAGTCCGCTGAAGACATTAAGATTGAAGAGCAGTCTGCTATAATCGAAGATCTTAACACTAAGATCAGCGAAATGGAAGCTGACTACTTGAAAAGAATTGATGCTCTGCGGGAACAGATTAACGATCTTAAATCAAAGAATGGATCACTTCAGACTGGTATTACTAGCCTGAAAGTACAATTAGGCAACGAGAAACGCAAGAACCAAGATCTTGCAAAGAAGATAAAGGCTTTTGCCGATAGCCTCATTGGATAAATATAAAGAAGATGGTCTGTACAACCATCTTCTTTTTTTTGATTTAGTATTCCGTCCAAATCTTTCTTCGATTTGCACTCAAATGCATACTTTGTCTGAACTTTTCCAGAAGTTCCTTTCTTTCATTAACGGCATCTTCGTATGTACCAGTGTAAAGCTCAATTTCAGACTGAGTAGTATTCACATTAGTAAACACATGTCTGAATCCGAGAATATCCATTCTTACATCGCAAGCAGCAAGCTGAAGAATGTATTCACGAAGACCGGGATGGAACTCTGTAAAGTCTGAATGGGCTACTTTAAGTTTTAGAGCCATTCTATTGTCATTCATTCCTTCAGGCGGGTTCGGGGCAATGTTGACCTTATTAGGAGGCACTAGATGAACCGTATAAGGAATAGAAGTAAAATTAGCAATTTCATCCTGCAAAAAACTTAGGACGAACTCAAAAGGACAAACACGATAGAAACGATCGTAGAAAGTAGTAGAACTACCAATACCATTGAGAGAAGTCAATACTTCTGCTCCAAGGAGTTGAGTAGGAGTTTCGACATAATATAGACCGGGTTGTCCATCAACCATATCATTCTTCATGTCGATGATATAATGGATAATCTTGGGGAAATACACGGACAAAGTAGGCAATGTTTCATCCCTAAGAATTTCCGCAATAGCATCATCGTCAAGCTCAAGATTACGCATACCAGCTCCACAACGAGCTTTAACACGCTGAATAATCTTGGCTGTACTTAGCCATAAGTTATCCATAAATTATCTCCATTGGTTATTTTTTCTGCTGTTGTTCCACTAGCGTCTTAACAGATATAACAACTTCTGTAAGCCGATCTACCTTCTCGGTCAATTTCTCTACTACATCAACACGTTGATTTAGAGTTGCTAGACTTGTACCTTGGACTTCCGTTTTGGCTTCCATTTTCTTAATGGAGTTATAGTCATTATCGAGCTTCTGCTTCATAATAGCTATCTCACTTTTATACTCGACATCGATCCTAGATTTAAGCAATTCCAATTCTTTGGACAAGCTTATATTCTTAGCCTCTGCCAAGTCACCTTTAGCGGTTGCTGTTCGTACTTTAAGAAGAGCCGTAGCTGCAACAACTAGCGACCCAATTTCAACAATCAAATCAACAATAGCATTAATGAGAGATTGATCCATGATTAACCTCCGAGAACGTCGTCAAGCACGGACAAGGTTCTAGAGCGAAGACCAGTAAATGACATCATGCCGGTTCCACCCTTGACCTGAAGGACATTATTCTTCACTGTAGCCTTTTCGATCTCGCCACCAAGCATATCCTCAATGGCAAACAAAGAGTTAATACCTTCGGATGCCAATGCTTCCTTGATGGCTTCATCAGTTACAGGAATATCATCGAGCTTCATGAATGGATTCACAGATTCTCTAGCAGAGCACATTCTAGCGGCAGCATGAGACGGAACTGGAACCCAGTCATAAGTTGCAATCTTAAGATTGACCACACGGAAGTGATCAGCTTCTTGCTTGAGCTTATGAAGACCTCTCATAGAGAAAGAGAGGACTTTACCCTTATCGACTTCTTTCTTCATCCAAGAGCCATTGTTATTGGCGGTAGTAGTCAGATCACCATAGAACTTGTTGTTCTTTCTGTCAATCTTCATAATAGAATGAGAGACATTACTAAAGTCAATGTAAAGCTGTCTCTTCACATTAGTATCAAATGGATGACCGGCTTCTCCATAGAGAGTTCCACATTGCATCGCTTCTTGGAGCAGCGGATCTTGCAAAGCGGCTTCGATCAACTCAGTAGGATAAATTTTTCTATTTCTATTGAGTGTATCACCGTCTTGCAAAATACATCTAAAAGTCACGTCATCATCAGTCTCGCGAATGATCGAAGGATTCGATTTCGCTTCAATATTTTGAGCTAGGAATACCGAGGGCATATTATCTCCTTTGCATTTTTCAATTAGTAGTTTCTATCTAAAAAATATAGAAATGGCAAATGCCATTTCTATTTATGATTCTTGTAAACGAACATCAATGCAAAGATCGATATCGGTATCATGATTATAGCTGATAGAAAGCTAAGAATTTTCTTCATTGGTTGCCTCTGTTGCCGTTGGCAGATCCAGAGGCTTATCACCTTCATCCGTAGGGATGAATTCTTTGTTCTTCTCATAGAACTCGCTTCCAGATACTGCGCAGTGGTCGAAGTATTCGGGGAAAGTTTCATCGAGAAGTTTACATTCTTCGCCATTACACATCCACTTCATGCCGATGATAAACTGTTTGTTATCATCATTACCCTTGATAATTTCAAAGGCACACCAGTGAACAGTAATACCATCAGTAGAGACTACGGCTACAATACATTTATCCCCACCAGCTAGACAAGAAATGTCACATTCCTTGTGTTCCAAAATATTGGCTTCAGAAATCTCATTACAATCGCAGTCTACAATACGGCTAATACGCATACCATGAAGCTCAATAGCTTCTCCTTCTGCATTATATCCCTTGTGAATATCCATATCCTTGGAAAATTCAACAAGGTAAAGCTTTTTGGCTTCAAGGTAGGATTTGATGTTCATTCCGTCAGGCATAATTACTCCTTTTGTTCATTCATAAGTTCGTAACGTAATTTTTTATAATCCGACTGTTTAATAATACCGAGCAAACTAACCTTAACCGAACAAGGAGGTTCACTATGAAGGTAACGTTTGATGGTTCTGTGGAGGAGATTCGTGATATCCTTTGCAACGGCAACAGTGCCAAGAAGCCTGTGACTAAGGCTTTCGTGGATGCAGACACTACGGACTTTTATGTCCGTAACAACCAGATCATCAAGGATCTGACTGAAGACATCGGTAAGGTCGTCTCCAATTCCAAGGAGAGCACTTCCGTGTTCTTCAAGGATGCACCCAATGACACCGATGTCAACTATGATGGGAAGAAGGGCGAAAAGATGACCATCCAAGTACATGTCCCCAAGAAGATGCATAAGGAAATGGTGTGTCTTGAAGTAGCTCGCGCCCTCATCAATCGGGGATATTCCGTGAACCTGTCGGTCTATGGATCCGGTACCTCTCTCTTCGTTAGCATGATGTAAGAGACGGAAGAGACCCCATGAAGCATTAGCTGATTGGGGTTTTCTTTTTTCTATGATCCAGCTATATAGCGTATTTCTATGTTCCTTGACAATTTAATAATACATAGCCAAATCAACAAGGAGGTTAGTTATGGCTAAAAAATTCTTCGACCCGGATTATGGGTTCGAAACCGCACTCGAAAAAGGTGCATTCATCGGGGGGAATTTGCTCCTCGAAAAGACGGATGGTCAGCACGTCTGGCTCTCCCTTAAGGGGAAGAGTGAGGGTGACAAGGTCGTCATTGCAAAGCTCCACACCGCCCTGAAGGATGATCTCAAGCTCGTCCAGACGGTATGCGGGTGCGCAGCCGGTGAGTGTCTCGATGAGGGTATCGAAGACCTTCAGAAGATTCACCCTGAATACGACTGGGAGACCATCAAAAATATCGCCAAAGAGTTCAGTGACAAGTTCGCTGAAAGCTAGCAAGCGATGCAAAACAAAAAGAGAGACCAGCAACAGCTGGTTTCTTTTTTCTATGATCCGTAAAATTTTTATCTATGATCCCATATTAACTTATGCTGATTAGTACCTGATTGATGCGAGTGCACAATCTTGATTCTGACTATGAAGCTACCTCAGGAGGGTATTATTATGAAAAAGAAAATGGCAATGAAGTCTCTCGAGAAATTAGAACATGCACTGTTCAGCTTTCTTTATGAGAATATCCATAGCATCCATTCTAATCCGTTGATTGCAGTTCAGTACGGCGCTGTGGAAAAGACACATACGATTGTCTCCCGTTTCAACCATGATCACTTCCTTGGTGAAGTGGTTACGGAAGAAGAAATAGGCACAGTTCTCGGTGCTATTGTTGCTTGTGCAGCGTTTAAAGTTCCGTGCGCAGTAGAATGGCTTACCGAAGCTAAGGCTGTAGCTGCAGCTTAAAAAAAAAGAATCGCCCTAGGTTAATACCTAAGGGCGTTTTCTTTTTTTCTACTTTTCGATCTTTAGACCAAGACCAGACAGATATCCAGCGAGCATACTCTTAGGAACATTGTTTCCTTTCCGTTCGAGTTTGATTTCCTCACCTTCCTTCTTATTGATCAATGCTGTTGCAAGCGCAAGTCTGTCTTCGGCAGATTGCGAATTGAACGACAAGAGATCAAAGATATCGGAGATATTTCCGGAGAACATCAAGTTAGAAGTCTCTTGTTCGCCAAGCCTAATCGGAGTCTTACTAAGAATATCGGTACTCTTCGCACTCTTACTCTTATTCGGAACACCCTTAGAACTCAACAAACCGACACATCTTGCCGATTGCTTTCCAGACGGTTCTTGTTTCAGTCGCATGAAATATGCCTTGGCAAATGTCAACGGCCTATCAATTCCTTTGAACTTCGTCTGCTTGATATCATAGGACTCAATAATCTCGGCATACTCTTCAAAGCTTATGTTACCGAAGAATGGAGGCATGTGGATCGGAAAACCTTTAGCATACATTTCGTCTACGAAGACTTCCTGTTCTTCAGGCTCCAAACCTTCAATGTAATCCTTGAGACTAAAGTATTGGTCATAATTGAGACTCTTATAACATTCATACATTGCGTCAAGGCGTTCCTCGAAAGGCTTGCCCTCTCCACGCTTTTTAAAGTTATCAGCGATCTCATTAATAGCCAGTTCAAAGAGTGCTCCCGGATTCAATCGACCGATGATTCCAAGTGGAGACATACAGACTTCTGCATGATCACCATCTTCAGTTTCGGGCATTTCTGCATCAGGCAAAATCTTAGAAATCACTCCCTTCGAACCATATCGATTAGTTATCTTACAACCAACCTCAAGTGGTCTCTGGTGACAAACCTTAATTACCAAATACAAGAAGTCAAATTCATTCTTGGCAATCCAAGGTCTCTTTTCGCTATGTGGGCCTTGAACACTTTCAGAATATCTCGCTATTGCATAAGATGCATCAGGAGTCAACTTTCCGGTATCCTTATAAGGCCACAAGGCTTCGATGATTTCCAACCAGTATCTTTCCTGATTGTCCAAGATTTCCTTAATCTGTGCACACCATGGTTCATTCAGTGAATCAGATGGAACGTTGGAATAGACTGTGATGTCCTCAACATAACCATTTCCACTGAAGACTGCATCGGAAGCAATAATCTTTCTTGCAGTAGCATCCGTGAATCTTGCAAATGAAGAACGCTTTTCGTATCTTCTTCTTGCACAGATAATTCCATTGACAGTTTCTTGATAAACATTCGGCAGACAACGATAATCATTTGTGTCACCATAAAGATTCAGCAAAACGTCGTTGCTATTAATAAGCACTCCGTACTCAGTAATCTCTGTAAACTTCATCTTCTCGGCAGCAGATTCAGAGATCACAATTGCGTCTTCAATGGTTCCATCCTGATGGTTATAGAATATTGTCTTAAGGTTCTTTCCAAACCCAAGATTCAGTTCATCATCATAGGACGATGCAGCGCAAATGACTTCATTTTCACGAATAACCATTCCTTCTTCGAGACTATCAAAATCAGGAACACGATTCATATACCCATAATGCTCGGTAAGTCTCTTAGACGAAGTTATTTCCTTAAAGTCGATCTTTCCAGTCACTTCGTCTTCAAATATAACGGCATACGTAGATTCATTCTTCTTAATTTTCCTCAGTAGCTTCTGTGCATTGTCGTAGCGCAGAATACTGGAAGAGACTTCACCAACCTGATTCTCGAAATTGGTAAATACAAGAGGCGGTTCCGGATCGTCAAGAACTAGGGCCTGATTCAAGTGGTTGCACACCATGTTCAATCTTGGCCCATCTATCTTATTGGCATTAGGAACGAGTAACTCGCTCTCCATTGCGCTATGGTCAGGCATGTTGTTCCTTTGGTTAAAAATAGAAGAATCCTAGATGTTTTCCAAGATTCTCCTATTAATATGTTGCTATGTTAAGTGTGTTACAACTTCACCAATGAAGGAATTCGGGAATGAACCTTCCTTAACTTCCTTCATCAATTCTGCCACCATCGTAGAACTAAACTCATATCTATTTCCACCTCTTACAAGAGTGGATACAGGATCACGGAGTTCAATAATAGAATCGATAGCAGATTGCGTCTCCTTGTCTTCTTCAATATTCTGGAAGGTACTGTTACCCTCGCCATAATTGAGAACTTCCGGCTTGAAGACGTAGATAAATTCGCCATTAGGTCTTAGAGCCTGTGCCATCAGAATACTATTATCAGCGTTGCTAACTACAAGAGTAGTAGAACGATCATTTCCGTATGTAATGGTAACGAGGTCAGTCTTAGGCCTATTGCTAGTATGAACCATGTCAAAATTCATGATTCGTTCAATACTGACTATATCTTCATCCTTAGCTTTTCCCGCAAGAGTTTTCTGAGGATTGAAGTAATGCTTCGTACTGTTAACGATATGAATGGGAACAGGATCTGTTGTAGAAGAATTTACGGACATGTTCGTGTAATGATAACCGCTTCTCTGTCTAGTGTCATAAACAATGACGTGAGCAGCCTTTTTCAAACTTCCGTCTTCATTCTTATCATAGTACTTAATTGCCCTTGTATTGTCGCTTGTAAGGGCAGTGGCAAATAATTCCATTTTGGAATCGAAATAGTCTACATAGAAAATTTCATTTTTGAACAGTCTCTTGTAACCTTGAATGCGATAGTAAGCAGCTTTTTCACTTCCATGCACTCCAAGAGTATTAACCTGTTTCTTGTCTTCTTCAGACAAGTCTGCCATCGCAGCAAAAATGCTATATAGACCATATCTTCTACCGAACAGCCTCATTTGAGTGATAAAGCTAACACTGTCAGTAAGATATTTGCGCTTTGTGAAGATGCCCATTAATAATCCTCGTAATAACAGTAAAGAATTTCGAATTCCCTTTGTTGTTTAGCTACTTCCGTAAGATTATCAGCTCTGAAAGCAGACATGAGTGCAATGAGTACCTCATACAAGTCTGTATGCTTTTCATCAAATATTCGCTGATTCTCTTTTTTATTTTTGAAGAGAGACTCAGGAAGTGCCTTATGATATTCCTCGTTTTTAAAGCCACACTCTATTGTAGCCTTTTCAAAAATTGTCATAGATTTCTCCTATGCAATGTTGACAATGTATGTGTTGTAAGTAAGCATTTCGCTATACATGGCTTCAGAAGCTTCCTTGAAGGACTTCAGAAGATTCATATCTGATTCCAAATCAGGCTTAGAATTGATTATATAGCGTGTTACTATGAATGGGAAGAAGAACGAGAAATCTACCACCACCATAGTAGCAATAGCCTGTGAGAAGGATGTCAAGCTTTCGATTATACTCTGCTTAAATGCTTTGACTGTCTGGTTGTCGCCATGAGTGATATAAGAATCTTGATAAATCTCAAAATAGCTTCTGATATTATCATTAAAGAATGCCTTATCATTCATTATAAAGTCAAAGTTGATGCTTTTAAGTTTTTCTTCATCAAGCTTATGATCATTCAAAACAATAAAGAATGCAGCAATCGCTATAAGTCTATATAGACATGATGTATCATAAATGTAACCATCTCTAATAGCGTTTCTTGCAAGCAATCCAAGAATCGTTGTTCTGTCAAAGTGCTTGATAAGCTCATTGTGAGCTTTTCTAGGATCCGGAATCAGCAAAGGCAAACCCTTGGCGGTCGTCTTGAATGTTCCTAGTGATGTAGGATAATACTCACTGTCATAATTTTCTATAGCCTCTCCAGAAGCATCATCCGAAATGAGAGCAAGATATGTGTTGGAGAAAGCTTGCATTGTTAGGAATAGTGAGCTTCCTATATAGTCAGTTTCGATGTAGGCATTAATGGCTTTAAACCTTGCAATCTTTTCATTTGAAGTTATAGCCTTTCTAAGAATTTCATCACTGTTAGTCTGGTCTAGCTCTTCGAATGGTTTAAATGTAACATTTTCCCATTTAAAGAATCTTTCAAACCTTTCTTTATAAGGCTCAATACTTTCTTTGAGTTCGGAGATTTTTGTTTCGCATTCATCTGCGTATTCAGTTGTTTCTTCTTTGAGTGTATCATACAATACATTGATAAGCTCAAAAGCATTTCTGATTTTAGGTTTTGCCATAATGCCCTCTTGTCAGTTCAATGTTTAGTTCTAGCTCAAAATCTTCATGTACCTAATAAGGATTTTGAAATTTTCACCTTCACAATAGATTACAGGATGGATGAAATTTTCCTCATAGGCTTCTATAGCTAGATAACATGTTCCGCGCATTTTGTCTTTTGGCATGATCTTATTGTCAATATACAAGACAGCTCCATGTGTCTCTTCTGCACCGGGCAAAGCCACATTCCCGGTTTCAAAATTGTACTTGACAACATCAAATGATTGTGGGAGTTTTAACTCAACCCACTCTAGGCTATCAAGAAGGTCAAATGGATTTTCCTTTCTACTCCAATCATGTTCATACAGAATGACTTCATCTTCCGGGACTTTCTCGGTTGTCATCTTCTTTATAATGATAGAGTCTTCACCTTGCTTGATCTCTTTTAGAACCCTAGGTTTCTTAAGATCAGCCAATAGATCCATTGATATACTAAAATTCGGAAATCCGGGAAGGAAGATTTCGCCAGTAGCATTCGATACGAATATCTCCCTGATCCCTCGTTTTCCACAGAAGTTGCACTGAGCAAATGCACCTTCCATAGATACTGTTTTTGGTTTTTCTGGAAAGGCATTTACTAGCTTGTAAACTGCGTCAAAGGCTTTCTTAGCATTACTAGCAAGTGATACTGCCATGTTTCTCCTTTAAACCTTTATGGACAATCAATGATATATCCAGTAAAGGTTTCTAAGTTACCAGCACCGTCTCCAACATAAGACCATGTATCTGAATCATCAGGATCGAAGTCTTCAAACGGTTCTTCTTTTGCTATTTCCTTGAGTTTTTTAAGACACTTGGATTTAGCACCTATTTCAATGACTTTTGTCTCCGGGTCATTGTAGGCCTGTTGTTCTGTCCTAACTAAAGCATAGAGCTTTGCCATAATTCCTCCTATAAATCTGGCATATAAGACTAATCTTAATATACTACTATGCCTTCTTTACTTCTTTAGCAAGCCTTTCATTTATAATCTTCTTTCTGGTATTGAAGTTTTTGAGCATCTTTGGTAGAGATGTATCAAATACATCATACACAAAATATGGCGCAGGATGATTTTCCTTGTCACGGATTCTACCAATGATTTGAGTAAGCTGAATCTCATTGGTAACTGGAACAGTCAGAATAAGGTTATCCACATCACTATCAGTAGCACTATCCATAGATTTCTCAGTAGAAAGAATAATCTTTTTCTTGAGCTCGTCTACTCTCTTCTTTGCTGGAATGATGGAAGTAAAGTTTCCGATTTCATAGTCTGGATAATCTATTGCAAGACCGTCATAGACCCACTGAATAAGTTCCAAGGTTCCTAGAAGAATAGTAATCTTTCCTTCTGGATTTGCTTTTAGAATTTCATCAATAGCAGTCTTAATTCCGTCATAAAGTAAAGACTGAACATTATCGTTAGCCATAATGTAATCACAATATGTCGAAAGCTTTATTCCAACAATATTGTGGAATTTCTTAGTCCATGTTTCATCGACTGTAGTAGAGAAAGGTCTCGGACAATAAGTGATAATCTTGTTATCAGCAATGTAAACATTACTTCTAAAAGTATCAGTCGTAGGAACGATATATCTAAAAATCTCATTTTCCTTATAGTCCACTCTTCCAAGAGTTGCAGTTAAATACAAGGCTCTAGTACAAGGTGAGAACATATTGATGTAGAACACATTGAGTAATTCTCTATGAGCTTCATCGATGATATTAAGACCAATTCCAAGATCCTGATACATATTTCTGATAGTTTCTTCACCATCATTTCGCATAGCGATCGTTTCAAAAGTCTTGTGAACACAGATAAAAATCTTATACTGGTCTTTGTGCTTGTATGCTCTCTTAAGACTATCAGTTCCCTGAATCACACAAATTTCTTCTCGTTTGATATCAGTAAATTGAAGAATATCCTTAATCCAAGGAGTCTCGATCATTGTAATCTTATGAACAAAGATACAAGCCTTCACGCCAAGTCTAGAGATTGCACAAAGTGCTAAGAAAGTTTTTCCGGATCCAGTAGGAAGGTCTAGTACACGGACATTTTCTTTAAATCTATTAAGGTCATCAAACAGATAGGCAAGTGCATCTTTTTGAAGGTCATTCTTCGGACTAGCATCCATATTGATACGAATGACATCTTCTTTATAGTCCACTTTTACCCTGTCAATACTAATATCACCGTAGATAAATTTCTTGGGAATAAATCTAGGAAGAAGTAAATCACCATTACTTCTCTCAAGGATTGCTGTCCAAAGAATCTTAGGCCATTTGCAGTAATTATCATAAATAGCCAGTTTGGATCTTAGAAATTTCAGAAGCCTATCATTGGCTCCTTGTAGAATCAATCTGAATGGTTCCACGATAAGTTTCATAGTATACTCCTTTGCAATATTTAGTTAGGAATAAGAGTCCATGTTCTTTTTAAGTGATTTTATTTTTCTTTAGTATAAAACCTCGAAAAAAAAAAATAAGTCTCTCACAGAGAGACTTATCATAATTAAATCGGGGTTAACAACATCATCTTATCGGCAAGCTTGTAAAAATCAGGTTTTTCGATAACCTCATCATCAATCTGCAGCTTAATGATGTCCTTATAATAGACTTGCATTGGAGTCTTTTCAGCAGTAGTGAAAGTAAAATAATCTTTCATAGCTATGATAGAATCCGCACCTACAGAATAGACATTAGGAAGCTTTGAATAGCCTTTGGTTTTCAACCTAAGTTCACATATCATAAGTACCTCACTTAAGATTATTGAGAACTGATCTCATTTTTTCATAGGTTAGCTCATCTTCAAATTCTACCATCTGTCCATCAATAGAAAGCTCAAGAATCTCATCATAGCGGAAACTGTTATTCACAAACTTGTAGTCCATAAGTGTTAGAGCATTCTCTGCAGCAGTAAGCATTACAGAAGAAAAAATTTGGCAACACTCTTGGCATCCCCTAAAAAACCTTACTGTGCAACTATGATGAACTTTCTGAGGAGGCTTTCCGGGATAAGAAGGATAAGAAGCGGAATCAATCAATGCTTCAACATTCTTCGGAAATGCTCTGTCAAGTATCTGTCCATCAATCTTTAAGCTAATCAAGCACTTTACTGGAGTGGCCAACCTGAAGTTATTGGTTCCTTCTATAACTAACTCATCTCCAAGAAGCATCACATCGCCGAGAATCTTATAATCCACAACCGACGGCCCAAGCTTATAGCTAATTTCTATATTATGAATCATGATTACTCCTTTTCATTATGAAGTTACCTGCCTAGTCAACTCCTAATAAATATATCAATGAGGTGTATCATGCTTTTCAATTTTAACTGGAAAGAAAATGGAAGAAACTTTGCTGTTGCAGTAAAATCCAAAAGCATTTCCGTCTTGGAAGACAGTATTGTTGTATTCACCAAAGACGGAAAAAGTTTCAATCTTAAATATGATACAATCGTATCTGCAAAGATTGATGGCGAAAAGATCGATACATTTAATCAAAAATCCTTTGCTACTGCTATTGGATCTGACATTAAGCCAGATGATTCTGGTGATTCTGGAGACAGTAGCGAAGATCCTAAGCCAGTTCCTCCTGAACCCGTTCCGCCGGAACCACCTGTGCCACCAGAGCCACCCGTACCGCCGGAGCCGCCTGTACCTCCTGAACCTGAACCGGAACCTAGAGATATTTGGGTAAAGGTTAAATTCCTAAACAAGAATTATAATCCTATTGACCACCAGCTTGCTACTGGAACGGCTTGTACCAGAGAAGATGACTATGGTACTAATGAAAGGAAAAAGAATTTTGCAGCCGACTGGCAGCTCATAAATGAGGATGATAACATCTGGCTTTGGGGTGTGACAGAGGGAACGAACCTTGCAAAAGCATTCGGCTATGGAAGCTATGATGGACTTGGTTCTTCGCTATTTATCGATGAAAACTTTGATCAGACAATGCCGGAAGATCTGAAGATAACTGAAGGAGCAAATATTTACTCTGAAGCAGCATCTTGGAGAGCAGCTGGATATGGTCTTCCGTCTAATATCGAATATACTGGAAAAGTCGAAATTGTAGACTGGAATCTTGAAGAGGCCACTGATCTCGATGGGTTTATTGGAACGAATCTCTGGTATGATATTCCTGTATACGGAAAGCTTCCAAGCATCACTACAAAAGCATATTCTTTAACTTATGCCTTTGATAGATTGTTCCATATTACAGAGATTGGAGATATTACCATTAATTCCGGAGCTCAGCCCTCGCTTATTAATGCTCTCTACACGATGACTTCTCTGACAAAGCTTCCGAACATTACTGCAAATAATTCTGTAATCTCCAGTAACGCCTTTAGAGGTTGCTGCAATGTTTCAAAGGATTCTATCGAGAGTACTTATGAATTGCTGAATGGCTATATTGAAACATATGGAAAAGCCAGTCATGCTAATACATTCACGCTTTGTGGTGTTAAGCAGGATGAGACTGCCTTGGATAATATTCCGTCAGACTGGGGAGGAAAGGCATAATTATCTAAACAACTAGATAATGATGACTGCATAATAACAAGGAGATCTCACTATGCTCATTAACGTTACTTGGAAAGAACACGGTCAGAATTTTGCCGGTGCTTATGACTCTAATTCTGTCGATGCCCAGTTCATTGACCTCGTTGTTCGCACTGACGCTGGCACTATCACCGTTCCGTATGCTTGCATGACTTCGGCTAAGGTTGACGGTGAAGCTCTTGAAGTTCTTAACCAGAAGGCTTTTGCTAAGGCTATCGGTTCCGAAATTCCGGAAGACGAAAGCTCTGAAGAAGGTTCTGGCGAATCTTCGGGTGATACTTCTGCTGAAGCTTAAGTGTAACTTTCTAAAGATTTAAATATAGACTATCTTGCGATAGTCTATATTTATTTTGTCTACGAACAGTCTATTGTATATTCGGTATTACCTGATGTGGTAATAGAGTCTTGTGCTATTTGTCTTTCACTTCCACTTACAACTTCATACAATGTCATTGTGAGTGGTACACTTTGCCACCAGTTTCTAAATCCAAGCTTTGTTGGTGTATTGGCAGTAGTTATAGTAAATCTAAATCCGCCATATCCACCACTACCTGCCTGAATAGTTACATTTCCACTGTTGCCATCATAAGTCTCTAATGGAGATATATTAGAATATGCCGTACTCCAATCATTTGGTGTATTGGCATCTTTATAATGTGCTTCAGTTATATTACTTAGTGGCAAGACATTAGATGAACCAGTTCCATTAAGCAAAAGACATGCTATTGAAAGCTGCTTCCATGCACCATCGCTCCATTCCAATTCTAAGATGTAAGTTTTAGAACCGGGTGTAGGAGGCTGCGGTTCAGGAGGAGGTGTCCAGTTCTTAGCATTGCGAATCTGCATATAAAATCTAGCCACAGTATTTTCTTCTGTAGCCTGAGAATCAGTAGATGGTCTGGTTTCTGGAGGAGGATATGATGTCATTCTCCAGAAGAAACCAAAGTCATTAAAAGACAAATCTGGTGTATATCCATCACCACTTTTAAGAGCAGCCTTAATTTGATTTTTGTTACTCATGGAAAGCTGTGGTGATACCTGATTGAGCTGCGTTCCATAGCCAGCAACGACTGTGCCATTGATATTGATCGAATTTGCTGCAATATAGAAGGGCTGATTACTGCTTCTGTATGGTAAATACACACATGCATAGTACAGACAGTTGGACTTAAATTCTATAGCACTTGTGGTTCCGTCATTGTTAACATTTTTTATTGGGAATTCATTAAATCCTTCCTTTGGAATAACAGGGCCAGTATCACATAATGCAACAGTAGTTCCAACTTGTATGACTTCTCCAGTGTCCGGATTCACTTTTTTGTAGTCTGGTTGATATTCATAGATACCAAATATACACGGATCGGTGCTTGAATTAACTTGTGTAATATAAACACCAAGCAATGTGGTCAGTTCATCATTTTCGTCTTGTACATGAATCTCATGTCTTATATTTACATTAAAAAGAGAACCAAAAAGAACACCACCTGCGTTAGGATCATTCCAACCTAAGGCTTGTCCTATATTATAATGAGAGTCAGTAATCATTGACGGAGGAAAGTTAGAGAAGACTTTGGTATCCATGTCATCCTTCAATTCTTCCACCGTCTCAACAACAGTAGCTACATCGTCGATGGTGATGTCCTCACCTATTTTAACATCCAGTCTTTTAGTCGTTGGATCATACTCAAGGCCATCTCCGAATACAATCTTATCCTGTTTAGATTCAAGTCTAGCTTGAACCTCTGAAACACTTGTTGAGATCGTATCAACGGTATCGGAGACTTCTTCGAGTCCATGGCCTAGTTCATCGATACGAGTATCAATACTACTGATATTTCCGCTTAGCGTATCGATATTACCTTTCATGATACCAAGATCGAACTTCTTGGCTTCTGACCATCCAGACTTATCAACAGGAACAACCATTCCTGTTGATAAGCCCTCATAGGATTGAGTACCAAGTTCATAGGTACGTCTACCTTCATTCTCTTCAGCCATTTTAAAATCTCCTATGTATGTTCATCGGTTGAATAGATGATATTAATTCCATTGGTAGCGATTAAGTGGGCAGTATCACTCAAAAGAATAACGCCACCGGTGGGAGTATCTCCAGAATGAGGTTTCTCAAGCTTATCGGCAAATCTGTAGAATCTGTTATACTCATCTTCTGTATGATGATATCTATCAGATTTGAATCCAGCTAATCTGAGATACTTAGTAAATACGCCATTGTAACCGTCTTCTTCAACCTGTGCAAATTCTCTATCAGTCAAAGTTTCAGTTACGTGCGCGAATAGTTCTTCATTTACGTCAAGGATCGTTGCAAGTTTCTCGCCTTCCAACTCAGAAGTCTTCATAACTTCAGGCTTCATGAGAGAAGATTCCTTAACGAGATCAAGGACTTCTTCAGCACTATGACAATCTGTAACAGGATGATCTTTGAAGTATTCACTGTTGATTCTTTCAAGATTTCTAAACCTAGGTGAATCTTTTAGAACGATCATTCCAGTAATGGGATTGATAGCATCCTCAAAGTTACTTCCATCAAAAAGCATTCTATGTTGTTTCTGTTCGTAGAACAGATTATCAAACATAGTCATCTTGTCTTCCGCACCACCATTGACTTCAACTTCAAGAGTATTGTCAGCAGAAGATCTGATCTGCATAGTTATACTCTTAATAAACCCAATCAACGATGAAGCAAATGCAGCAACAGCAAGACTATCAAGAGCACTAAATTCGATCTCATCAAATTCGTACTTACGGAAGATAGCATCAATTTCAGCGGCTAGAGCAGCAGAGATAGCTTCAATCTCAGACAGCCAATCATCTCCATGAGCTTCTAGGATACTAGAAACTCTATTTGCAAATTCAGGATGCGTTTCAGTTAGATACTTAATATAAGTATCTTCACCGGCATACTTGAAGTTGGAAATACTTTCTTCACCAGAGATAATAGCTTCTTTGATATGAAGAGCATTCTTCAATTCGAAGAAGTTTACAAGACCAAAGACCTGAAGCCTATTAGTACTAATATCACCTGTAGTATCAAGCTCATACTTAACAAGTTCAGGATTCTCACTAGCTAATTCTCTGATAATATCCGGCTCGGCATCTATGTTCGTGATATTACCAAGCAAACTCAAATGATTATCAGGATTGCTGAGAATCTTATAATTTATGCTAATGACATTACCTTTAGCATCCTTTTCAATAAAATCAGGGCTATAATATTCTTGGCTCTGTTCGACATGGGCAGACGCAAAAGCACTATCATCAAGGTAATCACAAAGCTTTCTAAATTCTTCAATAAGCTGGCTTAGTGAGAAAATCTGCATAGTATTGCTTTGAAGCTCACCCTTTGTCGGGAATTCTTGTACAGATTTTCCTCCTGCATCTTCCACGGCTGCAATCAATGAGGCCATCTTCGCAGGATCTACATCATTATTCTTGATAAGGTTATCAACCTTCTTAGAAGAGAATTCAAATAGATCCAAAGGATCTTCCTCATGCTTAATGATTATCTCATTAAGCATTTCAAGGAAGTGTCTAAATTCAGAATTACTTCCATTAGGATCTGTAGAGAAACAGTCACCAACAGAAATGTTAGACGGACTTCCTCTGGTGATCATGATTGCTCTAGTATACACGAATGCAATTAACAAATCAAAGATACTAACAGTTTCTTTCATTGTTTCCGACTCTACATCTAGAGCCGTAGTATTAGCATTGTGTAAGTACGCAAAGAATAACGCAAGCTTCTCTGCCGACTTTACAAGATCGTCATTCTTATAAGAGACAGACAGATACTTGGTCTCTATGACAGTAAAGTCCATCTCCTGAATAATACGTCTTTTGAGTTCCTCAAGTTCTTCAGCGGTATCTTTATCACCCGGAAACCAAAATCTGTCTTCGTTTGCAATATCTTCAAATTCAATCGGAGTCAGAGAATTTCCAGATTCTTCCATCTTATTGATGTATTCCGCACTATTTACAACATCATACGGAATCTTATAGAAGATAAGATTGCAGTTACTAGTATTTAATCCGTCATAATGCTTAGAGCAATCAAAGAAATCAGAGATCACCTCATCATCTCTAACAGTCTTAGCAAGAACATATTTACTAAGTTTGATACTGTTGGACTTAAAGATATCGTCAATAACGATTTCAAAGGCTTCATCCGTAGCTTTTGCATTGATTAGCTTATAGAGAGATTTTGCTACATCTTCCTTAAATGCTGCCGGAATAACACTGTCATTAAAGAAACCAAAGCTGTAGAAAAGGTTCTTAATATCCTTAGCGGTGTAGTTTTTATAGATAGACAAATCAGCTAGGCTTTCATCAAGATAACGAATCACAGTCATCGTTACCAAAAAGAAACTTACAAGGCTCCTGTACGGTTGGGTACTCTCAAAAGCCTTATTGTACATCACCTTATTAAACAGAGCTTTACATTCATTAAAGATCTTGTTAAACTTATCCAGATTAATATTAGCCGTAATAGCTCTTGTATTAAATGCGATGATGGAGAAATCTTCAGCTTGTCTAGTATCATAAGGATCGCAATTATACTGACAGTACAGAAGTCTATAATAAAGATTTGCTTCATAGACATTGCCCCTAAATGGAGCAGTAGCATTTCCGTAATTAGTATTAAAACTAGATTCGGAAACCTCCTTTAATCTAGCATCAGAGCTTCCAATGTAAAGAGAGTTTCTTCTAAAACAATCAACGAAATAATCAGGAGCATTCGGAATAGCATTATAGTCTTTGAGCTCAGAAGACGTGAAATAAGGAGTATCATTTTCGACCGGAAGAGTTCCGTCAATAGCTGAAATATAGCTATTGGCGTAAGTGATTCCCTTGTAGGATTCATACATATCAGCCGCAGTCTGATCCTTCAATACAAGGGTAGACGCAAATGCGATTAGTTCCTTTAAAATTTTCGCATCACGCTTCTCTTTATCATTCAAAAACATTATTCAGCTCCTATGAATTCATTATGAAGTTCCAGATAAAAAATCTAGGTACTTGTGCAGTACCTAGGTTATAATTACGATCCTTTGAGGTTAATGATTCCAGCTGGAGTTCCACCATGCATGAAATTACCAATCGGACACATTTGAATGATATTTGGAGCCCAAGTTGTAGAATCGGGTGTCTTGATAGAGATCGGA
>Ga0265300_10000825_pt1 | contig 31385 bp, 51 predicted proteins | sample AusTroGonzalo_MG_FD_193482 | JGI IMG/M metagenome (GOLD analysis project Ga0265300, IMG submission 193482) | Bovine rumen microbial communities from tropical cattle in Woodstock, Queensland, Australia - Gonzalo_03 | ecosystem: Host-associated > Mammals > Digestive system > Stomach > Rumen ...
GTTCTCCGGCTTAATTATTTCTCTGCGGTTATGGGGGCTATAACCTATCGGTAATAACCCTTCCGTCACTCATAACTCGGTATCTCTTACCCTTATTCTGCCTGTGAACAGCTGCGTGGCAATCCTGGCACAGAAGTCTGAGGTTGCTCCACCCCAGAGCAATATCAGGATCAGATATATTCTTCGGAGTCAGAGGAATAATGTGATGGACTACCTTGCCCGGTGTATACAATCCCCTTGCCAGACATTCCTCACACAACCATCCGACAGAGGATGCGTATGCCTTGCGAGTCTGCATCCACATATCCCCATTGTAGAAACCTTTGGCAAACTCCCTCACCCGGCCCCTCCACCTCCGTGTGCAATCCCATCTGAGCAAGTCAGAGATCCAAACGCAATCAGAGTGATGCAGTTGGAACTACACCACTCTGAGCATAATTAATATAGCATAAAATCAGGGTTATAATTACTAGTAATCAGGAATCTTTCAACCTACTCCACACCAACAGCAAAAAGTCATTACTCCATGTGTATGCCGTCTGGACAGAACAGGGAATCTGCATAGCTGCACCTTCGATAGTGTATTTCTGTTTGAAGTAAACCAACTCAATCAGCTTTACCCGGCAGAGTCCACTAGTCAGTTGACTTGATACCCTGACAGCTTGCTCAACGGCATCCAACTTACGTTGCTTGTGGTAGGGCAACTCCCTCAGGGCAACATCTTCCGTCCCCCTATGCTCCCCTCCTGCCCTGGGCATCCCAGAGAGTGAAGGACTCACCGATTGTTGGTGGAGTTCATCCCTTGCTTTAACCAGAGCAGGATATTCCTTTGCCGCATTCTTTGCGATCACTCTCCATTTGGGAGGTTTACTCATGGGTCTCACCTTCTGGAGGATCAGGAAGAGGCATCCAGTGGGTGACCTTCACATCATTCCCAACCGCATCGACCACAGCGTTATATGCAAAATCAGGATGCATCCACCAAAGCATTTGCTCTTTGTCAAACTCCAGTTCCGTAACCCAACTCAATTCCTTACTGTATTCCCACTCATAAGGTGCTTTGAGATAGGTAATATATCTCCCACTTTCCTCCGGCAGCTGTTCACTCACAGGAATCCACTTACTCATTTCTTCCCCTCCCCATACAGATCCTCCAGTATAAATGCCAGATTACAAGCGGCATGAGACAGATGAGGCAGACCACTCTCAGGGTCTACGGCAGAAGGATCATTCCATGCCGCCAGGATGTGCCTCAACAGGGCATCATGGAATTTCTCCAACTCAACACTCCTCCAGTTCTCAGGGTCTGCATATTTAGCATTCCCATACTCCCTGACCCTAGCTATCTCCTTCACTATCTGAGGAGGAACGAAGTGCAAGGCTAACTTCCCCTTATCACTCTTTGCCCCCGGCAGCTTCATATACTGACTAGGCAGATCCTCCACTCCGTTGTTCCTCAGGATATCCACGATGACCTGTTTCCTCACCTGATTCTGGTCAGCGAGAATCTCTATCTGCTGGAGTTTATTCTTCGCCAGGTTGTACTCCATGACTATTTCCATGTCCGTCATTTCCATCAGCTTCACTCCTTCCAGTTGCATCAGTATCCTCCTTATACATCAGCCTTGAGTCCCTCCCGGTCATCTCTGGTCATTCCAATTCCACCATTAATCAGAAGATCAGACCTTTCAGTGTCAGTATAGTAGATCCTCTCCGTACTCCATGCCCAAAGGCCACAGATCCGGCAGTGGTATCTCCTCTTCCTGACATTCAGCAGAATGTCCCTGGAGTCCTCACAGACCATCCTTTTACCGCAATCAGGGCAGACCATAATATTTACATCTCCTTTTACTTCTCCAACAGGAGATGGGACAGAGAATCCCATCTCCTTTTCTCAATTTCACCCTCATTTTGACAGTGTAGTCATGTAGTTATGGATTTTTCAAAACTTTAAAAAAAGGCTGTTGTGCAGATGGGAACTTTTGGTAATGTTAAGTACCTTTACAATACTTCAATTCCTTTTTGACGAGGTAATTTTAATGATAATTTTTAACTACATAACTACATTTTTAGAAATTATCTACTCTAATAGAATCTCTGTAAATTCTCTAAATCATTTCCCTGTCTACCCAACATTGGTGTAGTCAAAAATGTAGTCGGTTTGTAGTCAGTTTTTGGACTTTTCAACTACACTTGCTTTACTGCACTAAATCTGTAGGGTAATAAAATTTGACTACACTTGACTACATTTCAACTACATTTTCGACTACACTCTTTCTCAAATTCAGACTTTTTCCTGCCCTCAGAAAGATACACCAAACAAGGGTTTTTCACTGTCCTCCTGCCTCATGTAAACCTTCCTTGGCTGGCCTGATACCCTCTTGCTCCCCAAGCCTATCCCCATCTCCCTGAGTCGGTCATTTAGGAGTTTTGGGGAATATTTCTTGTTGACATCATCGTTGCAGGATTCGTAAGCATCCCTCACCTCTGTCGGTGTATGTCCAATGATGGTGGTGTCCACATCAATGTCTTCCAACCACATTGCCATGTGATTATTCTCCATGTGGTATCTCTTGTTGTACTCCTCCACCTTTGCACAGGGAGTCAGGGCATGATTCTCATATATTCTCTTGTATCCCTCCACTATCAATCTGATCCAGTACGCCAACGCTGCCGGAGTGGTCATTCTGGTGATGAAGGACGGGTCAGGTTTGGTGACGGTGTTGAACATGGGCAACCACATGACTCTCCTCTGGTAACCATACCCCTTCTCATAACTCTTGATGTCGGAGTTGGCAGTAAAGTAGAGTTTGACGGTGAAGGTGGCAGATTCGGAATGATGATAGAGTCTCCTTGTCTCCACTGTGTCTGCTGTGGTGAGGTTCTTGAGTGCTTTCATCTCATTGTTGTTGATGGCATCAGGCTGGACATCATCTCCCAGATTCGCCAGCTTGCCTATCATGGTGACCTGGTATCTGGGATCGTCCAATTCCTTGATGGACAGGGCAGAGCAGTTGCGTGGGTTGTATATCCGTCTCATTATCTGGAGGAGAGTACCCTTGCCGTTAGCACCATTCCCTCTGAAAATGAAGAATTTAGCTATGCTCCTGATCCTCTCAGGATTGACCACCATTGCATACCCCATGATCTCCATGAGCAGGAGTCTGTAGTCAGGGTCTCCTCCTGTCAACTGGGTGATGTAGTCATCCACATCCTGCACAGGTTCGGCCTTAGGGTTATAGACCACATTGATATAATAGGGAGTGAAGTTGGAGAAGGATTCCACATAGATAAACTCTCCGTCTGTCAGGATGCCGTTACGGAATTTGATGGGGAAGTCGCTGCCGTCCATGTCCGTGGCCCTGTCCTTTATCTGCTTGATGACCTCATCCACATACTTGCTTTTTGTCCCCGGTACTCGGTTGTATATGATCTTACGGAGTTTTTTGTCTGTTCCGTAATCCACCACATACTCCTCACCGTTCCACCACCAGATGCCTCCCTGATAGACCACACATTTATACTCGTTCATCAGGACAGTAGCATGGTCATACTCATTCTTGATGGATGCCGTCCCTGAGTATTCCCTGAGGACAGCCGCCATCTCTGTGTCATCCAGAGGCTTGTCAAAGATAACCTCGTTGATGAATCGGCATATCTTCTCAGTATCAGGGTTTGAGTCCAGTTTCTGCTTATGGGCAAACAGGCCGGAGTTGCGTCCCTCACCCTCACCGATTCCTACCAGAGATGTGTACTGCTTGCCGGAGGAAAAGTACCACGGGAGCATTTCCCTGACTCCGGGATTGTCTATGGTTCGGAGGATCCCGTTCCTCTTGATGGTCACCCCGGCAGGACTATTGGAGGATGTTTTGGTCTCTATACCGAAACCCAAAGCACACACCCCGTTCTTTGCTCTGGCATATCCTGCTGGTTTTCTGTAGTAGAGGTGTACACCCCTGTCCGTCCATACCGTCTGGGTCTTGACATTAAATCTCTTGATGAACGCCCGGATCTGGTCAGGGGAGAGGGAGTCAATATCTATGACCACCTCGTCCTTTTCCAGCAACCAGCCGCAATCAGTGAAGGAGTCAGGGGTGTCGGAGGTCTCCGCATTCTTTCCTGCGTGTTTCTCGCCAGCTTTGTATTCTACATACACTCCTACCTCCACCTTTCCAGATTCTTCTCTGCCTTCTCAATGTAATGGCCCAGATCCACCACCTTTCTGAAGTCTGGGATCTTGGACAGTTCCCCATTCCAGAGGAACATAGTGTCAGGAGCATCAGGGAAATTGACCAATCCCCCGTCTGCCCGTTGCTTGTACAGTTTGATACCCTCTCCGGCAGTGGCAAAGACCCTGTTGACATTCTGGTGTTTCCTGCCCTCACCATCCACCACACCTCTGTATGTTCTTCCTGCCTTGAGGATGTACTGGAATAGGTTGGGTTCATCCCTGTGTGCCTTGATGGTCTTCCAGACAGGGACATCATGGAGGAGATACTCCACAAGGGCAATCTGGATGATTCTTGCGTTGTTGTTTCCGAAGAGGTTGTCAGATGCGTAGAGTTTGCAATCCCCACCCTTGGTCTTGATGTGTCCGTCCTTGCCTACTGCCACATAGTTGTTGACATCCTTCTGAATCCATCGGTCAAACTCGTCTACCTCAAGGGAGAGGTTGTAGTATGCCTCCCACTCCAGCTGGATATCCTGCCACCTGTTTCCGGCTGCGGTGTAGTCAACGAAAGCTACACCATCAGTATTGAGGTTCACCAGAGTATATCCTGCCTCATAGAGTCTCCTAGACAGGTCATAGAGGGCAAGCTGTCCGTAAGCGCAGACGGACAGGGATGCCAGAGGATTGTTGAGGATGCTATACTGGTTCTTCAAGTTTCCGTATACCGAATTGAGGACGATCTTGAAAGCATCTGCCCTTGTCTTGTCCGTTTTCTTGAGCAGGAGTCTCTCCATCCTCATCTTGTTGTATGCCTCTGTCCCCGGCCCAAGTGCCTCCAGGTTGACGATGATGGAAGGGTACATAGACCCCACATCCAACAACTTCACCCCGTGAAACTCCTTGCCCCTGAGTGCCACACCGTGCAGACCACCAGAGGCAAAAGTGATCTCACAATCGTAGTTCTTGACGGTGACCTTCTGTTCCTTGCTCTCCCGGCTGTTATTCATCTCAGCTGCCGTCCACATCTCCCACACAGCGTCAGGGATCTCAGGTGTCCTCCTCACCTTGTCAGGGAGTCTGAGGGTAGACCACTTTGGGAGAGGTCTTTCTAGTAAGATGTCGGCAGAGAGTGTGGTTGTGTTCAAGGTCTGAGGCCGCTTTAACTTGCTCCTCTCCGGGAGCATGGTGATCAGGGCATCCTTGACCTTGAAGTAGGATTGTTCCCTGAGTTTGTATATTGCTATGGTTGTGCTGACATCATAAGCACAGTATTGCAGGACGGTGGATTTTTCGGATTCGGTCAGGGGACGGTCTATGTCGAAGTCTATGGGTGATTCAATGATGCTCCTGCCCATATTCCCCTCTATCTGCTTTAGGCTGGGGATGTTCTGTCCGTCTATCTGCTGGATGGTGTCCAGAGTTACCAGTTCCTTCTTTGCCCGGTTAATGTCTCCCCTGATGGCATCCTCATTGTTTCCGATGATGGCATCATTGACCTTCTTGAGGCTGGTCTGGGTGTATCCTGCCATCATTGCAGAGAGCATGATGTCATCGTAGTGATGGTTGTTATATCCCACCAGAGTGTGGCCCTGGATAAATGCCCTGATACCCTCAAATCCGTTAGGGGAGTCCTCCGGGAAATCCCCCGGAGGACTATTCCACCACACTCCCACGATACTGTCAGTGATGTCCTTCATGACTACCAGTGAGTCATAGGCCATGCACTCAATATCATAGAAAAGAAGCATCGTGGCCTCCCATCAATTCGGCAGCGGCTTGCAATCACCGTAGAGGTGAGTCCCAAACGCAGACTTGACCTCCACGATCAGTTTCGCCCCGGTGAGTTTGTCTGCCTCGGAGATGTCCACCCCATACTTCTCCTTGAATTTGGTCAGGGTCTTCTCCTTCTTGATGGGATCAACAAACCACTGCTGGAGGTTCTCCAGGTACTTGCCGAAGGACATCTTGGATTCGTAGAGGTTGCCCTCAATCTTGTACCTGATACGGATGGCATAGTCATCCAGCTTGATCTCCTCAATGGTGGTCTGGTAGAGTTTGCCCTTCATGCTGTCGGCAAACTTGGTAACCTGATCCACCTCAAAGAGGGAGTTAAAACGGTCATAGCAATAGACCGTCTTCTTCTGGCCCACACAGGAAGGAAGGTTGGCAAAGGTGGTGTTGAAGTATTCGGCACACCACTTCTCCACCTTCTCTGCCTTTTCCGGGTCATCCACATACTTGCCATCCTTGAAACTCTGGAGGTTGAAATTCACCTCCCGGATCTCACCCCTCTCAGCATCAAGGAAGACCATCGTGGCCTTCTTCCTGCCGTCATCGTAGTTGACTTCGATCATCTCAAGATTTTCCCTGATTTCCATTTGTTATATCCTCCTATAATCAATGTTATTGGTTTTGAATAATAATTCAGCGAATTGAATGTCTTTCTCTCCAGTGATGAGAAAGGTGGCAGTGGTGATCCCATCGGACATCCCGTGTCCGTTCTGCACTTCCCTCTCCATCCTTGCCTGTTCCTGTCCGACCTGGATTGCACGGGTGAGGTCAAGGCAGGAGGCATAGCTTACAAGGATCTGGGCGGCATCAGGGAGACGCTTGATGGTGGCAATATCCTGCTCCCTCTGCTCCATCCACGATGCCATATCATCCTCACACTTCGTGATGGTAGTGGTCTTGTTGAGGTGTTGAGGGGTCAACCATTTATCGAAGGGGTCAGGGATGTAGTCGGTGAAGGTGTAGAGGGGAATTCTGAGATTCCAGATGCCCCTGAGGGTCTCCCTCTTCTCCTCCCTCTCTACCTCCTCCATCTGCCTTACCTTATCCCGGAGGACTCCGTCTGCCTCATTGATGATGTTGGTGATGATCTTAACCTGTCCCTCAAGGGTCTCATAAGGGGTGAGGAGTGCCTTTTTGACCTCAATCCGTCTGGCATTGATGCCGTCCACAACCCTCCGTGCAGCTGCCAGACTAGCCTTGACCTCTTTGACATTGTCCTCCCGGAGTTGGGTGTTGTTGAGGGTCTCTGCCACTTCCTTTGCCCACTCCACTACTTCCTCAAAGTTGGGGAAGGAGATCTGACCAAGGGAGTAGGTGATCATACTTTGGTTATCCATGAGTTATCTCCTTTTTGTAACAGGTCTTGTGTACCAGCACGAATCCCTCTCTGGATGTGGTGGCCTCCACCTTGTCATTGTCCTTGATGTCCTTATTGCAGATGGGACAGGTGGGGTGTTTGGAGAGACCATGCTCTTTGTGGAATCGTCTGAAATAGGCTTGGATCTCTTTTTCTTCCAATCAGTAAAACCTCCCAGATTTGTGTAGTTCAATCCATTGACTTTCCTTACTTCTTCTGTTCATGTAATAGAATGCTTTACTCTGTTGTGTACTCAGATGCCTGTGCGATGATGTCCAAGGGTCATATCCTCTCCTTGCATACTGATGGGCAATCTCATTGAGTTTCTGCTCATCGTAGTTACTCTCAAGGAACAGGTAGTCAAACTTGATGTGGTTAGGGTTCTCCACCAGATTGGTATCCGTAGCATAGATGATGTTCTGCCCATCCTGCTCCCATGTGAAGTACAGTACCTCGGTATCATGCCTCCCCTGATAGGGAGTGATCACCAGACCAGAGGGAGTACGGAAGGGAGTAGTGCTGACCACCTCATTGATGTAGTACTGATATGCCACTGTCGGACAGGAGAAGGTCTTGATTCTGGGGAAGTTGGACAGGATGGAGAGATAGGTCTGCTTCTTGATGTGGTCTGTGTGGATGTGGGTGATGAGGAGGGTGTCCACCTTGTACAGATCCTCCCTCATCTCCTTGAACGGCACACCGCAATCAATCATGACCTTGCCGATTCGGACGGCATTTCCTGTTGAGCCGGAGGCAATGATGTGGTAGTCAATCTCTTCTCTTTCTTGGGCCAACCTTTCACCTCCTCTCTGCAATCGCAGGATTCGTCAGGATCGTTGTTTGCCCCACAGTAGGGGCAAGTGCGGTAGTAGGTCATGTGGTGGCCTCCTCTGCCGGGATGATGGTGGGAGCGTTCTCAAGCATATCTTCCACGCAGTATCTCAGCCGCTTCACCAGTTCCTCATACATCGTCCTGCCCTCCGTCCATCTTCGCCCCACAGGATGGGCAGTAGTTAAAAACGTCACTATATCGGTGTTCATATCCGCACTCCGTGCAACGGTCATAATCAAATCCCCAATTCAGGTGTTCCCACCTCCCATGCCTCACTTCCACCACATCGGCGGCGGGAATGGCCTCTAGGCAGTTCTCAAACAATTTGTATCGAATCCACAAACCGCTATCCCAGCGTTGCAAACCTGTATCTCTTTCAAAGGCCTCCGTATACATCAGGTCTCGTAATGTTTCCCGGCTGATATATTCGGTCATGTACTCGGCCCTCCCTCCTCATACAGAAGGTCATAGGGTTTGGTAGGGGCATCGGTGTCCTTACCTTCCTGTTTCCTTGCCATGTGGCAGAATCCACCAGGGTCTGTCGCACACCCGTCTCCCCATCTGATGCAGACATGATGAGCAACGATGACAGGCACTCCGTCTACCTCTTTCCATGCGTCCTCCCGGTAGAAATAGCACTCGGAGCAGTGGAGGATATCAGGAGTCCCCCTCTCCTGCCCCACGTTGACCACAGGGAGACTTTCTACTGCATCATAGATATCCTGCACCCGGAGCATTGAGTTGTGTCTGATGGTGTCCAAGACGGTTTTGCGGTGGATGTAGTCAGGCATCTTCCTCATCTACCTCCCTTACTCTAAATCTCATCTCAGGGAATCGGTCTGCCTCTGTAGTCATCCAGAAAGCACCCAACTCCTCCCCGGTGATCAGCACCCTGATGCACTTCTCAGGTTCGACAAACTCATCACTCTTGGCCCATTCAATGATTTCCCTGTTGTACAAGGGGTGATATTCCCATCCCCTGATCCTGCTGAGTGACTTGAGTCTCTTATTGTACTGGGCCATGTTCTTGGTCAGGTCTCCCACTGTTCCGACATAGAACCATGCCACACCGTCAACAGCACCTAACTTGATGCGGTGGTCAGGAGGGAGGGTGGAGAGGAGGTCAGACAGCTTCACTCTCTGCCTCCCACTCCTCCGTCATCTTCTGGTTAAACAGGGTGAATACCTTGCACCCATTCACCCATGCCACCAACTCATTGGGGAAAATCTCATCTTTCCTCTCACGGAACTCCCATTCCTGCTTCAGATACCACTCAGCGTACTTGCCGTCATCGTCATGCCAACAGTGGATCTCAAAGTAGTGAGGAGGGGTGGTCTTGGTAGTGATTCCGATAATCTCCACCCCGGCATTACTCAGCTGCCTCAGGGTTTCGATCAGGTTGGGCATCTGGGAGAGATGCCAGGTGGTGGTAGGATTGGTGGTAGTAGTCATGGTGTTTTCTCCTTTTCCATATCTTTGTAAGTGTAAGTATGTCCTCCAAAGCACTCAGAATAGAATGTGTTGTGTCCTTGTCCGTCTGATCTAAAGAAAACCAGATCAGTAGGTATCCCATGCTCCCCGTTGTGCCATCTGATTAACACATCCTCTGCCAGGTCATGGAAGGTGTCAGAGGGGAAGTTGGGTGAATAGCCGGAGAATTGATTTTTGGCAGTAATCACACCTTCAATGGTGTCCGGGAATCTGCTGTCATCAACCCTGTTCAAGATGCACCACACCACTGCCTCCTGCTCCACCTGACTACAACCTCTTGCCTCCCCCCACACCGTCTGTGCGATCAGGGTGATGTCATTGGGGTCAGGTTGCCAATCATCCACAGGCAGGATTGGTGCTAGGGTGAAGTTGCAGACAAGGGATAGGGTGGTCAGGATGGAGATGATGAGGGGAGTCATGTGGATTCCCCCTTCTGCTCCGGGAATATATCCCTCACTTGTATGAGATGCTCCACAGCGAGATCCAGTTGGTCAGTTGCCCACTCCTTATCCCATTCCTCATACTCTGCCCGGAGAATCTCCCTTGCTCTGGTGATGTTTCTCAGGGCATCGTTGATATATTGGGAGTAGAGGGTTCTCATACCACACCTCCCCACTGGGAGGCCATCGCAGCCGCCACTCCGGGAAAAGTCTTTGCTCTAGTCAACGGGTCTCTTTCCTTTCTTCCTTGAAATCTTCTGTAGTTGCCATGAGCATCCTTGCACCCACCATTCACATAAGGTTCATGCCATGACAGGATATCGGTGGGCATCAGGATTGGGAGATTCTTCAACCAGAGGCAAGTGCGCTTGGAGTAGGGATGCCCGTACTCATAAGGCTGAATTGCCTGAGTATACGGAGGGAGTCCCACCAGCTTCAGAGGAGTAGGGTTCTCAATGGCAATCCTCTGGCAGGAGGCATTGTAGAATTTCATGAAAAACTCCTTGGCCTCCATAGCTTTGGCATATCTCTCCGGCTGGATCTCACCCTTCACCCTCATCCTGACCGCACTGGCATTCGTGAGGTATGTACACGGAGGAAAAGCAATCAGCATATCCCACTCTCCGTCCAGTGTGTGTGTGTCCGTCCATAGTGGTGAACTCGCAGCTCCCGTTGATCAGAGGGAGGACATCACCCTTGATATGCCACTCAGGATGCCCTCCACTGCACTCCAGCACATCACAGGAATATGCCTCATGCCCCAACTCACGGAACGCAGTGCAGACAGCTTGGGATTCCTCACAGGCAACCAGGACTTTCATAGTCTGACCACCCCAGCCTTGTAGAGTAAGAATGCCCCTGTCACCTCACACAATGCGCTCAGAGCAAACCCTTTGCCGATGGGGATATCACCCCACTCACACCCTCCCACGATGCCCAGCATCAGCAGGAAGAGGAGGAGGGCAGCTGCCACACAGATGGTCTTCTTGGTTTTGATAGTCATGTTGTCACTCCCATAAATCTCAAAAACTGTTGTCTCGGTATCTTCGTCCTACTGCCCACTCTGACCACAGGGAAACCTAATCTCTCAGGACAATCCCTTGCTTGCACCCGGATGCTGTGGGGATCACAGTTCAGCACAGGGGCAACATCGGCTGGAGTGAGTGTTTCTTTGGTAGAATTGATGATTTCTGTGAGGGTCATATCCACCTCCTCAATCCACATATTGTGGACTCACTCCCCAAAAAAAAGATCACCCACCGTCTTGCCAAAGTAGTCAGCAAGACGCTTTTTGATGGTGTCTCTGGGCATCCTTGCCCCGGACTCATACATGGTAATGGCAGATGCCGTCACACCAACGGCAAGGGCAATCTCTTCTCTGGGTCTGTCTCCCCTGAGAGTTCTCAGATCCTCTCCAATCTGGGTCAATGACTTCAATGTATCACCTCCTCTCATCTCACAGGCAAGTCATGGTAGATGACGATGAGGGCATCTCCCATGCTGGCAACTTCCTTGAGCAACTTCTTGTGCTTGTGAGGATACCCGTCAGCACCAATGTCCGTCCAGATGCGATATACCTTGAAGGAACGGAAACCCTCATCCTTGATGAGATCCACAGTGTGGGTGGGCATCTTGAGAACCTGGGTCTTCTTTGCCATGTCAGCGCACCTCCCACACTTCGGTGTTGGTCTCAAGGACTCCCTGAGTCCTGTGGTAGATTCTATACTTGATATCAGTGTATTCGATGCTCTTGAGCCAAGAAATGTACCTTTCGCACTGCCTTTTGGCAGATTCGAGGGTCTTAAACCAGCTTTGACGGGTGTATGTACCGTGGAAGACATTAAAAAGATTGGTTTCCCCTTTGGGGTCTTTGCAGATAATCTGGTAGGTGTAGTCCTTCATCTCTTTCTCCCTTCTGGGGAGTCCCTTGGTTGGGACTCCCCTCTCCGTCTATCTCAGGTCCTCAGTTCGATCAGGCTTGCGTTGTACTTGCTCTGGAGGATGTTCTTCATGACCCTGGTGTCTCCGGCGAATCGGATCATTCCCTGATCATCAAACCATCTGTGGCCTCCCTTGTTCGTCTTCTGTCCGTCCCAAGTGAAGATCCACCGTTTCTTGGTCTCCTTGTTCCAGCGCACAGGGGAGAAGTCCTCGCTGCCGATGGATTTCAGTTCCCCATTCTCCCGATATTCCTTGTAGGCAACCTCCGTCTGGGTGAGGATCTTCCTGCCCTTGTCATCAGTGGAGAACCACTCGTTGAGAACCTTGCCGTAAACCTTAACCGTCTTTTCCATCTTTTTCCATGCCCTCCAAATCCACAATTTGTGATTTTAATGTACCACACCTCCCTTCCCTTGTCAACACTTTCTGTGAATTTTTTTCGTGACAAATTCCACAAGTTGTGCTATGTTACTGCCTGAGGTGATAATCATGGCATTTGCAGACAATATCAAGCGTCTCAGACTCCAGGACGGACTCCTCCAAGCACAACTCGCCAAAGCACTGGGGGTCAGCAAAAGCACCGTCTCCATGTGGGAGACAGGTGAACGTACTCCCACCCTTGAAACATTGGAGAGCATTGCTGATTATTTCAATGTGGATCTCAATGTCCTTTGGGCAGATGACAAAAAACCCGTCACCATTGAAGATGACGGGTTGACGGAAGAAGAGCGTGAAGTCATTCGGACTCTTCGGTCTGCTCCTCCTGATGTTCGGCGGCATTTGATGGCATTTCTAAAATCTGCCGGATTTGGTCATGACACTCAGGGTGATTCCTCCAAAAGATGATGAAATCAACAATATCAAACTCTTCCATAGCGTCCCTCCTTAAACCAAGACAAGCACCTAATTTTTTGTACACGGATATTAGCACAATTCAGAGGAAATATCTACCCAAAAATCACACTTTTTTGCGAGTATTTTTCAGCTCGTTTATCTTACTTTCTGAGTAGTCCAATAAAACGGACAGGAGGGTACTATGCCCAAGAAAAGAGGCAACGGTCAGGGGAGTGTATACAAACTCCCCTCCGGCAAATATAAGGCAGTAGTCATCACAGGATACTATGTTGACGAACAGGGCAGGACTAGGAAACACACCCGGTCTGCTGTGTTTGATCTCAAGAAGGATGCCGTCTCTGCCCTTCCCTCCCTGAGGGAGTCACCCAGACAGAGGGAGAGGAAAGCTAACACATTCTATGAGGTGTACCAATCCTGGTTGCCCACCCACAGGGCAGGAAAGTCTACCATTGATTGTTACAAGGCCGCTATGAGATATTTTGGCCCACTCTTCACTCTCCCCTTCCGGGAGATAGATGTGGATGACTTGCAGGATTGTATAGATGAGTGTGGTAAGGGCAAACGGACAAAGGAAAACATGAGGGCAGCTGTCGGATTGATGTACAAGTATGCCATTCCCAGACAGATGACCACCAACTCCCTCAACCTTGCCCAATACCTCTCTGTCTCCGGCGGATCCTCTGCCCATCGTGATGCCTTTACTGAGTTGGAGTTGGCAAGACTATGGAAGAATGCCGATACCGTACCTTATGTGTCGGACATCCTGATCATGTGCTACACAGGATTCAGACCGGGAGAGTATCTTGCCCTTAGAGCTACCAACTATAACCCATCCTCTCACACCCTCACAGGAGGGGCAAAGACGGATGCTGGACGGAACAGGGTGGTAACCTTATCCCCCAAGATAATCCCCCTTGTGGAGCATCGTGTGGAGCAGGACGGATGGTTATGCTCCGACAGGGGAAAGCAGTGGGATCTCAAGGCATTCAGTGAAAAGGCATTCTATCCTGCTCTGGAGTCCTGTGGCATCTCCAACCCAATGGTAGAGGTAGGTGGTGGTGTCCTCCGGCACAGGATCACTCCCCACTCCTGCCGTCACACCTTTGCCACTCTCATCAAGAGAGTTGACGGTGCAGACAAGGATAAACTGGAGTTGATAGGTCACTCCAGCACCGAAATGTTGAGGCATTATCAGGACATTTCCCTTGAGGATTTACGCAAAATCACCGACAGAATTTGAGTTCCTATTGCTACTCTGTTGCTACTCGGATTTTCAAGAATCACGGTATATGGTCATCTACGGCACATTCCCATTTGAATGGCATTCAAGAGGTCAGCGGTTCGATCCCGCTTATCTCCACCAGGGCAAAGGTCTCGGAGACCCTTTATTTACAAGGGTTTCCGGGATTTTTGTATGTCCAGAACAGGAGATGGGCAAAACCTAAAAATGGTCTAAAATTGAGTCCTATTGCTACTCCTGTTGCTACTCCAAAACAGACAAAATCCCGGCCTCCACAACAGGAGACCGGGATTAAAATATTGACCACATTATTTTACTTACTGAGAAACACAAGACTCTAACTAAAGTCTTCTTACATTCCGTCTTGCTTTACTCTACACTATAATATTACGCAAGACCCACCCTGACCGCAATATATGCCAACAGAGCAGTGACCACCCACTGGAGAACAGAAGATGAGATACTCTCCCACTTCTTTGCTGGTTTCTGTTGGAGGGAGAGCAAGGTGTCATCCATCTTGTCCAGTTTCTTGTCTATCTCATCAAGACGGTAGGTGATGAGGTTGAGAGTACTGTCCCCGGCAGAAAGTCTCTTGGTGTTCTCTTCCACCTGGGAGGCGAGTTTGTCAAACTCTTCCCTTGTGACATCACTCATTGCGGTCACTCCTTCCAGCTGCCAACACGGCAGTAATCAGAATCCCCATGAAACAACACAGTGGGCAGATCCACATCAGATGCCATGCACTAATCACCCTTTTCCACCTCCGGCAACCCAATGACCATACTCTTGAGGAAGGACAGGATGCCAGCAAGGACAGTACCAGACAGGACAGCTAACCAGTTGACCTCCTCCAGCAGTGCGGTTGTTCCTATCATGGCAATTGCTGTCTGTGCCATCGTGTGACAGGCACGGATCAGGGCAGCTTTGAGAAATCTCTTCATCTCATATCATCCTCCCATAGTAGTTCATAGAATCTCTCCATCACAGCACACATCTCTGCTCTGGTCAGGGGATTGTTGGGTTTAAATGATCCGTCAGGGTATCCCTTGATGAGTCCTCTGTCTTTCGCCCACTCGATACTCCCCTTTGCCCAATGCCCACTCACATCGTCCACAGGCTGGGGGTCAGGGGAATACTGCGGACGGCAGACGGCAACGATTTGGGAAGGATAACGGGTCTTTTCGCACACCATCCCCCCGTTGCTCTGGCTGCCGTCAGAAGGCGAGGTATTACCCTCAATCGTCCACACGGAATAAGGCTCCCCCGTGGACAAATTGATGATGTCCGATTTCCCCGTCACCAGCCCACAATGCTCCGGGTCCTTCCCGCCGTGGAAGTTCATCAGCACGATATCCCCGGCCTGCACGTCCTCCGCCGGCACAGTCAGCCCCTGCTCCTTGTACCACCGCAGGAGGATGCTGCACGACGCGGTCTTGCCGCCGCCGAAGAACGCCATCCGCTCCCCGGCCTCCTGGAAGACCCACCACAGGAACGCCACGCACCATGGCTGGCCTTGGTATGCCGGATCGTACTTCTCCCAGTACTTGACCCGATTGCTGCCGGGGGGACTCTCCGTGACGCCCAGCTCCAGGCGGGCGATCTCGATGACTTTACTCAGGCTCATGTCTTGTCCTCTCTTACAGTTTCGCTGGGTCAATGACCATGAGGTCGGTCACTTCGAATGTGTTGTCCACCTCGTCCGAATATCCGGGGATGGCAAATACCAGATATGCGGTAGTGGAAGACGGAGTAAATAGCAGGGCATAGGTATGCTTTGCCAAATCTCTGGTCATTTCCTCCCATCCACTAACCTGATACCGCACATCATAATTGGATATTGCAGAACTGCTGATCTTATACCCGTACATCCATTCCCCGGTAAAGTAGGCCCCAGACATCGTCCTCCAAGAGAAAACAAGGATATACTGCTTCCCGGCAGTGAGATTACTAAGTGCAACATTAAAGCCCTCAAACCCGGCGGAATATTCGGTTCCCTTCAAGGTTCCACGGTTATTGGAGATGGTGCGCTCGGCCCATGTGATGCCGTTTTCGTTGCTGGTCATAGTGCCACTCAAAGCTGGTTCTGGCGCAAACCCTCCACCCCCGCCTCCAGCGGCCTTGCCCATCAGGAACGAAGTGATATCAAATCCCATACTCACGCACCCCACTCTCTCCAAGTTTCGTTGTCAGCGTCATAGAAGTAGAGCTTCCCGGTGTCCATTTCGATAAAGCTGGAGCCGTTCCCCACTCCATCCGTGGGTTTAGGAGTGTCCGTGGACAGGCCGTAGTAGGTGGAGATCACACAGGCCACGTTGTCGATGTACTGCACGGTGTTCTGAATGGTAATCATGACATATTCCCCCTTAAATAATTTGCGATTTCGATTACTTTACTCAGGCTCATTACTGCACTCCACTATTGTTATACATAAACAACTGCCCCGAAATGTCATACCCGGTAGTATTCCCAACTACAACATTTACGTTGTTGTTTGCGAACAGCTCCCACACTTGATTTGTAATAGTGGAAGATCCCGCCGCGAACCTGAATCCTTTTGTCAGTCTGCATCCGGTCACGACAGCGGTGCATTGGTTTCCTCCGTTTCGTGGTGGATGAATTCCATATACCCCTCCGCACAATCCAGATTCTCGTCCATGATTTTCACCATAGCGGTCTGGGTGCTGGGGTCATTCCACAGGGCCGCACAGAACTGGTGGAATGCGATTTTGGCGGCATTGATATTTGGATATTCGCCGTGAACAGAGTAGTTGCCATTGATGCACTTGATGATTGCGTATTTCATTGTGATTCCTCCTTATGGTATCACGTAGGTCATTGTTCCAATATAGGTCTGTCCCGCTGTTCCTCCCCAAGCGTTTACATACCCGTTTTGTCTTACCCTGAAGTTGAGTGCATCCGCACTAAGTGAAGGTACTACGACTATCAAATCACTACCGGGTCTGTATCCGCTGGGAACACCGCCGATATTAACTGACGAGGCAGATGCTGTAACGCATGTAACAGAAAACGATACAACCATCAATCTGCCTGACAGCAATTCAAGGTGTAACGAATTGATTGTATAGGAACTCTGTGTTATTAAGCTATGTGAAATCCAACGAATTAAATTGTTAAAACCGCCCTCCGTCACCTGTTCGCAGTTCGTCCCAACCGTGAAGCTGGCCCCGGATGTGATCGCCGTCTTTGCCCGGTACAACAGCCCATTCCAGCAGAAGTATTCCCCAGCGGCATATGCTCTGCTTGCTGTTGTGCCTGTTTCCACATAGGCAAGTTGTTCTTGGTTGGCCTTGCTTGTGTCGCTCGGATGCACATGGTCACCCTTCGCCCATGCCGTGCTACTGCCGGGTGATGCCGTGCCGTCCATAGCAGGATTTGAGGTGTAGGCAGAGGGAACGCTCACCGTCACCGCACCTGTGCTTCCATTGACGGAAGTGACGGGGTAAGGGGGTGGATTGTTTACGCTATACTGCTGGACGTTATCTACGTTGCCAAGCCCCACATCGGATGCGTCAAGGGTGATGTCTGAAGACAGGGCCTTGTTGTTGATCGTCCGGGTAAGGGGGACGAAGAGATTCGCCAATCCTTGACGCGCAGCAAGGATAAGGTTTACAACGCCAAATCTGGCATTGTTCCCGGCATGAAGTCCGACAACCTCATCGGCATTGTCAGGTATTGCGCTGGGGAATTCTGAATATTTAACTCCATCAATCGGTTCGTCAGGCATTATCTCACCTCTATTCGGTAATCATGTAGGCAGGATTCAAGGACATTACAAAGTCTTCCAACTCGTCCTGTGTTCCGTGCCACATAACGGTGTTAAGTGGGATTCGCCATTCATCAACCCCTTTTCTCTGAATGTTGGCGGAAACCCACATAACTCTGCGAGTGTCTCCAGTTGCCACAATATCACCAGACGCTATACTGAACCAATTAGGGCCATCCCTATCCACTATTTTCATATAAGCAGTAAATTGTAAATCTTGCCTTATCAACCCAGCGACATCATTTAAATCTGGTTTCCCAAAAACAACCAACCTATCATAATCAGGATCAAGATTATCGGCAATGAAGTAGTACGCTTCATCTATTGGCTCAACAGCAGTAGCCGCATGAGTTCTCTCAATATTGAGGTAAATGTCCACCCTACGATACGGATTATCTGGGTTTTCGACATGGGTCAAATAATCTACTCCAGCCGTAAAGATAGTGCAATCAGATGTGACAGGGGATTCCGTGATGATCCTTTCCCCACTCTCGGTCAGGATATATTTCCCAGACGGTACAGGGGGTTGTCTGCCGCCGGGAACTCTCGGAAGACGCATCCCTGTCCATACCCCTTGAATGAAACTGTTATAGTCAAACGGCATCCTCGTCCTCCACATCTTCGGCATCCTCCGAAGGGGATTGCCGTGACAGATTAAGATTGTTGTCCTCTGCTACAGGAGGTTGCCACAGCGTCCGTCCTACTGCCAGCCCAGCAAGAAATGATTCTCTGTCATATGGAGCCATTACCACACCACATCCGTTTCATGACCTTCACCATCTGTGATTTTAACAGGTCTGCCGTCATTATCGAAGTCCACAAGAAATCCGTTTGTCTGTCCTCCGTCAAGTTCCTCGGTGAAGGAACCGCCGCTCCAGCCTGAAAAATTAATTTCCGTGGGTTTACGGAGGCCATACAAATCCATATACCCGGCAGACCACATCCTAATGCCCTGTTCGTCACCGTTGGAATCGGTGAAACTGATGTCGAACCCATCTGCGGCCTTGTGGAGTATACCCTTAGTGCGTCCGTTGTTGTCTCCAGCACCCATGATGAGCATAGGGACATAAGTGCCAGATTCGTTGATAAAGGCCAGTTCTGCTTTGGTTAGTTCGGTGTACTGGTACACCATCACCTTATACTGGTCAACCGTTTCCCCTTCACCGGGAGTAGGAACATCCGTGGTGGCATAGATTTGATTGCCGTCCTCGTCTAGAGGATAACCCTGTGCATTGATGGAATACGGAATTTCGCTCCAGTACAACCCCTGTCCATACCTGTTCGTTGCCTGTTCGGTCAGAGGTTGCCCACCACTCATGATGACCGTGCCAGTAATCAGACGGAGGTAGTTGTCTTGGATGTGCAGGAAATTATCGTCAGAGGTGTTTTGGAGGTTGTACAGACGGACTTTCTTACTGGTACTCAGACGGTCAACAGTTAGTTCCGCAATGTCCCCTTGCTCGGCATACAGACTATCCGTAAAGACCGCATCTGCCCCCAAAGCACCGTCAAAAACGTAGTCACCTTTAACCGGGTCGAAGTAGATGCGGTCTTTCATTACCCCATCAATTAAGGCCCTCATGGTGAAGAGGTCAGAATTGAATAGTGCCTGGGATGCTCCGTCAGACCGTTCTATTTTGATGCCGTTCTCCCTGTCAATGGTCACACCATAATAGGGTTGTCCTTCCTTAATCCTTGCCTCCAGAGCAGAGGAGACAGCACCAGTAAAGTTGGGAACAAAGTTCCCTGTCACCATGCTAATAGTCCACGGATGGAAGGGATCATAATCAAGGGAGATGACCCTTGTGGATGTATTCAGATTGAGGGAGGTGTACTGGATAGTCACAGCATCACCCAGGGACAGAGTCTGGAGTCTGGAGAGGGTGATGTCATAGGATTGGGTGTCACTCCTGCTATCAAGGGTGACGGACAGGGATGCCACATTCTCAGCATCACTCAGATTGACGGCAGTAGAGCTGCCGATCCTTGCCCTAAAATTGATTGCCCTCTGGGTGTAGTCTATCTCTGCTCCTGTCACTGCTGCCCACTCCTGGAGGGCAGAACGTTTGTTGGTGTCATTATTGATGGTGACAGAGTAAGTGCCTGAGATGTCTACCGTCCCCACACTAAACCCTGTTCCTGACAGGATCTGGCCCAGTACAGTGGAAACAGTGCCGGAATAATGTGCCGTTGTCTGGAGGGTGTCGGCAAGGGTGTAGGAGATGTGTTCGCAAGAGACTCCCACGCTCACACCCACACCCGGCAAGGTCTGCTTGGAGACCCTTACCACATTGAAGTAAAGGTCTCCATAGCGCACCTCATCACCAACGGCAATGTTGGGGATATACTTCCCCGGAATGGTGAAATCAAAGGTACATTCCCCGTTGAGACTCTGGTGGAGTCTGGAGGTCTGCATTGCTTTGAGGGTATATTTTAATGTAGTCTTGTCGGAGGCATAGATTGTGATGCTCATGTGTCCTCCTTATGCCAGCGCAGCACCGTAGTTTCTGACAGATGCCGTTCCCTGTTGCCACTGGATCTGGGCAACTACCTTGGTCAGCGTCTGTCCGTCAATGTTGAGGGGAATGGTCACTCCCATCCCTCCGGCATTGCCCACTGTCACATCTGCCACTCCTGCTGTGAGTCCGGCAGGGTCAAAGGTTTCGGCAAGCTGATTCTCCAATCTCCTCTGACCCTGTTGGAGACCCTTGATAAACAGGTCAATCATGTCAGGAGCATAGGTATGGAAGTTGCTGAGTGGGCCTTCTTTGGGTTCGGAGAATCCAAGGAAGTCCGTGATGGTCTGGGCAACATTGGAGACCTTATTCTTGAGGTTGCTCCATCTTGCGTCAATGCCGGAGGAGAGGTTATCCATCAGATCCTTGCCCCACTGGGTGGCATTATCAATCTTCTCCTTGAATCCTTGCCAGATGGAGTCAACCATCTCTCTGCCCTTCTCGGTCAGTTTGAAAAAGAAGGAGGCAAGACCTTCTGCCAGCTTGACTATCAACTCCAGACTAGCCTCAAACAGCTTGGGGGCATTCTCAATGATTGCCTTAACCAGCTTGATGACAATATCAGGTGCTTTCTCTGCCAGCTTGGGGAGGGATTGGATCAACCCGTCAGCAAGTGCCAGGATGATGGCAATAGCGGCATCAATCAGCATATCTATATTGTCGATCAGGGTGTCCACAATCGTCAGGACGGCATCCACAGCGGCAGGAATCAACTCAGGAAGGGCATCGGTCAGACCCTTGACCACTGCCATAATCAGATCCATGCCACCCTTGACGATGGTGGGCAGATTATCAATGAGTCCCTTGGCAAGGGTGATGATCAGGTTGACAGCTGCGTCAATGATGGTAGGGAGATTGTCCATGATGCCGTCAAAGAGGGCAAAGACAATCTCCGTTGCGGCATCAATTATCACATTGATATTCTTGATGAGAGAGTCTGCGATTGCAGTGATGATGCTGATGGCAAGGTCAAGGATCTCTGGGAGGTATTCCATGATGGCATCCAGTACCTGAGGCAGGACGGTGTCAATAACCTCTCCCATCTTCTCCATGTCACCATTAGCATCCAGAATTCCTCTGGTAAACTCACCAAGGAGGTCTACTCCCTCTCCTGCCAGATCAGTGAGGACAGGAAGGAGGATAGTCCCCATTGCGTTCTTGGCGGCAGTAGCACCGACATCCAATTTCCTCAACTGGTCCTCAAAGTCACCAAATGCCTCAAGGGTCTCCTCATCAAGGACATACCCAGCCTCATGTGCCTGATCAGCAAGGTCTTGCATCTTGTCTGCTCCGGCCTCAATCAGAGGATTCAGATCCTGTGCAGACTTGCCCAACAACTCCATAGCAAGAGCATCACGCTCGGTCTCATCGGAGACCTGACCCAGAGCATTGATGAGTTCCCAGTATACCTCCTCATCATCCCTGAGGTTTCCGTTGGCATCAAGGACAGAGACTCCTAACTGATCATAGACATCGGCTAGTTTGTCATTCCCCTGTTGCACCTTCCTCATGGAGGTCAAGTTCTTCTTCATGCTCCCGGTGATGGTATCAATTGATACATCCACCAATTCAGAGGCATACTGCAATTCCTGGAGTTTCTCGGTGGACATCCCCGTCACAGAGGACATGGTGAGGAGTTCGTCAGCGTACTCAGCACCACCAACGGCAAAATCCGTCAGTGCTTTTCCTGCCGCCACTATAGCGGCTGTTGCAGCTGCCATTGCCGCCGCCATTGCCGCACCTACACCAGCTACTACATCACCCAGAGCAGACCAATCAGCAGAGGATGCCTTAGCGTCTTCTCCTGCCTCTCTGGTCTCCTTGCCAGCCTTGTCTGCCTCTTCCCCTTCATTGCGGAGATCCTTGTTAGTGGACTCCAACTGATGCTCCATCTTGAAGAGTTCTGCCTCTGCCAGATTGAGTTGCTGTTGCCATTTCTGGGTCTTGGCATCGTTCTCACCATACTGTTCGGCAGATTCCTTCAGACCTTTGGAGAGGAGGTCAATCTTTTCCTTTTGCTTGGTGATCTGTTCGTTTAACAGCTTAGATTTTGCGGTGAGTGCCTCCTCAGACTTCTCCTGCCCTTCAAACTCGGCAGACAGCTTGGACATCTCTGTGCCAAGGGTCTTGACCTGGGCATTGACATCCTTGAGGTCTTTGGTAAATTGACTTTTCCCCGTGATGCCGATCTTCGGCCCTATATCAGTTGCCACTACACTCACCTCACTTGTATTTCAAGAGATCGTAAAAATCTTCGTGTTTTTTCTCTTTCGCAATCCCTGACTTGATTTGGTCAATCGCAATCAGGGTGAGAAGGTCTCCCATTGCCATGTCCATTGTTTCCGGCAATGAGAGACCTAAGTGTAACCCGTACCAGATTAACCACGATGGATCTACTGACCCACCGTGGTTTCTCCGTTTTTTGATTCTGCCTCCACATCTGCCTTGCTGGTATCCTGCATTGCCGTGAGTGCCAGCATCTGGAGGGATGACAGATCAGAGAGGTCATACCCATCCAACAGGTCATCCTCAGACGGAGGAGGAGGGCATTCCAGACCGTTCAACTTGGCGTACCGATATCCACCATCAATGAGTGCCATCAGCAACCACACAACGGCCTCAAGGGTCTCAAGGGTATTCTCACCAGTGAGGGTGTTCCTCATTTCCTCAGTTGAGCCAAACTTCTGCACAATAGCTTTGGTGACCCTCACGCTGTTGCACAAATAGCGTTTCTGGCCCAGTACATCCAACTCAACTGCTCTCATGATTCACCCCTCAGGAATTGGTTACGGTGAGGTAGTCCTCAATGATGGCAACGGCATCGGCCTCGCTGCCAAGGAAGTCAGTAATCCGATACCACGGATGTTTGGCGGCATCAGACCGCAGGATGGTGGCCTCCAGTTCAGGAGTCTGCCATTCGATGGTTTCACCTTGGGTGGCAAGGGAGAGGTCAGGATTCTTAAAGCGCACCTTCTCAAGCACAAAGGCCTGATACTTGTACACCCCACCAACCATCTTCTTGATGATTCCAGCGAGTGCGAAATACGGAGCGGCCTGATCATCGTCAAAGATCATCCAGTTGGGAGAGGAGGTGGCAGTGACGGTGGTAGCAATGGCAACAGGAGTGATGCCCATAGCAGTGGCAAAGGCAGACGGATCAATGTCATCGGTGGTGACCGTCACAGTGCCGCCAGCAAACTGGGAATCAGTTTCAGCCGGGCCATTATCGGCATACAAAATGTTGTCATCAGTGGCATCCAGAGAGATGTCAATGTTGGTGTACTTGCCAAGAGTAGTCCGGGCAGTGTAGGTGACCGTGCCGGAGGTGTTCTTGTAAGTAGCAATGTAGGGTTTGCTGAGACCAATGTTGGCCATTTACGATTCCTCCATTTTCATTTCACAGTATTCTTGGATCTTCTGGTCAATCGTGTCAATGACCATCTGATTGACCTGTCTCAGTGTCGGACGGATGAAAGGATGCTTGTTCTTATTGCTCCTGCCGGATTCCAGAGTCCGTGCCTTGAGGGAGTTTGGTACTCCGTTTCGGTCATATCCGTCAAACACGATGGTTGTGTAGCTTTCGTCCGTCTCATCTACAAAATGAGTGAGGATCTCAGAATCTCTGAGATCCCCGGAGTCCACAGGGGTATTTGCCTTGAGGGTGTCCAGCACCAGACCAGCTGCCGGATAGATTGCGTAATGTGCCATCTTGTTGACATCCTTACTCAAGTCTGCCAGCATGGATTGGTACTTGTCCAGACCGGGATAGGATATCTTAGCCATACTGCCACACCCACTCCCAATGCAGGAGACCAGTGTCATTCTCAAACTGGACGGAGTTGAGATACCAGGACGCACCCAACCCATCCAGAGAAGTACCAACACTCTCAGGAACAGGGCTGTGAGGGTTTCTGGTGAACCAATCAATAGTCCCCTCCTGCACCTTCTCCATCAGGCTGTTGGACGCTCTGAGGGCATTCTGACCGTCCATAGAGACCACACCGTAGTTATCGGCAGGAGCATGACTCCAGCCAAACAGGGCAAAGTCACCCAGTTTCTGCATCTCCGTTAGAATCTGATCCACTGGGTTTTACCTCCCCTCTGTCATTGGTGATCTTCTCACAGGTGATGTCTATCCCCATGCCGTTGAGGTATGTCCTGATTACCCGGTATCTGGTGCTGTTCCACAGGACGATCTTCTCCCCACCATAATCCTCTGCATTGGTCAGGTTGAAGACTATGTCAGGTTCTAGTCCGGCAGATTTCGCCTGATAGAATTCCCGGAATCCCACACTCTGGACGGTGCAGAATACTTCCGTCTGAGTCTCGGTGGGAGTATCAAACACACCATGAGCGGCAGGAGACTCCCCCACCAGCTTGATTGTGTCTGCTCTGACCATCAGGTAGTCACCCCCGGCAGACCGTAACCAGAAGCAGTAATGAGTTGTGCTTTCTGCTCCCAGTAGGATTGATACAGACGGTCATAGTCATCAGGAGTGCCGAAATTGAGACGAACATAGGTGATGATTGCCCTGATCAGGAGTTGGTCAGTGATGGTGCTGGAATCGGTCACTGTCACCACACCCTGTTGGGAGGTGGAGATGGTGAGACTCACTCCAGCGGCCTCCACATCAACTATCCCCAGATCACTGACGGCAGCGAGGATGAGTCTGGCAATCTCAGGGTCATAAGCAGTTGTAGTGATCCTCAGGGCCATCTTGACTTCTGCTAACATTTCTCGGCCCTCCTAGCTTCAATGTATTGCTTAAATTCCTTCTCATTGTAGAGGTGATAGGGAGGGCAATGGGAGTCTGCCCAGATGGTAAATCCATGACAGACAGCACGGATGCAAAACCACCTGTCCTCACCGTGAAGACATTTAAGGTTGGGAATGGGTGAATAGTCCACTCCTGCCTCAAGCACTCTCCGGGAGACGAGCATACACGCACCCGTCATCCCTACCTCATACAATCCAGGTTCTGACCACTTGGGATTCATGCCACTGCTCTGGTCATAAAGCCAAGCGTTGCACCACCCATTTGTCCAGAACAATTCACTAACGATGTCCTTATCTGCCTCCAGCAGGACTCTCAGGGTATGGGGGTGAAGCACCAGATCCGAATCCACAAAGAATAAAAAGTCGTACCCTCCCTCAAGTGCTTCTTGTATGCACCTGTTTCGGAGGATGCTCATTTTCTCAAGGTTGGCATCTGACCAGTAATGTGTGCCATCAGCTTTGCGGTACACATCATGCGTATTGATCTCCACCCATTTCCCCTTGAGGTCTGGGATGAGTCCGGGACAATCGTTGACTACATAAAAGATATCTGCGGTTACTCCATCTGGGAGGTTAAGACCAAGGAGTGAGGTTTGATACTCACGAAATATGTGCCTGTCCTGTCTCAAGGGAGTGGCAATGAGTACCCTCATTTGTCACCCTCCCAATCCTCAGGATATATGACCCTTCTTCCGACATGACCAACCCTCACTCCGGGTTCTGCCCAGATCTTGTAACCACATTGACTTGCCCTCCAGCAGAATGCCACATCCTCCCCATACTCTGGAGTAGGCTGGAATGCCATACCGAATTTATCATGCACAGCACTCAGCACCTCAGTAGTCATGAGGCAACAGGCCATCCCACAGGCGGCAATCTGGAAGGTGTTTCTTGGATATTCTCCCTTCCACTTCTGTACACCCGGATGAATCTCTGTGAAGATGCAGGAGGAATAGGGAGGTCTCCTGCTGTGGGCAATCCCTGTCACTATCTCATGTCCTGAGAATTGCAGATCCTCCACGATCTCCTTGTTGAAGACCATGTCAGAATCCAACCACAGCACATGAGTGAATTTGTGGGTCAGGGCATGACGGACTAGTGCCTCCCTTGCGAAGTAGACAAGGGTGTTGGACTCCATCCTCACGGAGAAGTCTATGCACGCATCCTTGAGATGCTCCACAAGGCCAACCAATGACCCAAGGAATTCCACAGGAACATTCTCAAGGGTAGGGATTGCCAGCAGTAACTTCATTTCTTCCTCACAGTTCTCGTCTTAGGTGTAGCTGTCTCTTTGTCTTCCGTCACTCTCACTATCTCTGCCGCACCAACAGAGAGTAGGAAATTAAACTGGTCTGGGGAGACCTCAACGATCTCCCCAGCCTGGTGGTTGATTCGTGCGGCCTTTAACAGCCTGACCTTCATCAGGTGGTCACCGCAGAGGGCTTAATGATGTTGACCAGAGTACCCGGCCCGGTCACCTCATGGGCGGCATAGATCCGACCCACAACCTTGACCAGATCACTCTCAGCGAGGGACAGGTCATCCCACTTGATGACCACATCATCACCCTCAGGGAAATTGACCTGGCAACCACGGAGGTCACCCACGATGGCATACACACCACTGCCAGCCTCGGCATTGGCATAGGACGGCAGAGCAGAGGTGTACACCCGGCGAAGACCAGCGAACGGGTCAACAGCGAAATTCCCGGCGGCATAAGCAGAGATGAAGTCCACCTCGGTCAGACGGTTCATGATGACCACGATGTCACTGGCCTCATCGGTCAGGTTCGCCACAGCAGTGGGGATGGTGGTGACGGAGGGAGCAAGAGTGACCTGCTTCACACCGACCTCATCAGCGTCACTGGAGGACGGAGACCCGGTGATATCAGCAATGACCAGCTTGGACAGCTTGCGGATGATCTGGTAGGTGATCTCATCATAGATGTACCTGAGGAAAGCCTCACCACCCAGGGCAACTGCCTCGTCACTGATCTTGATCCACTTCTTGATGTTCTGGGGAGTCATGGTGACCACACCGAAGGTTAGGGACTCTTCCGTCACCGCAGTAGTACCCTCGGTATGAGGCCAAGCCTCAGTAGCAGAGAGTTCAAAGGGGACTCTCAGGTTGCCACGGATGTAAGTCCGGCGAACACGGGACAGGATATCATCCTTCTCCCATGCGGTCTTGATGATGCCCTCCAGCATGGTGGGGACAGGCAGCTGCCCGGAGACATTCTCGGTCAGGAGAGTCCGGCACTCACGCTCGTCACCAGTTTTGATGTAGTTGGCGAAAGCTTCAACGTATTCCTTGCTGGAACGCACCTCGTCATTGGTCTTGCGCTGGGTCTCAGGGGCAGAGTCGGTCTTCTTGCCCTTGCCGGAGGCCACAGCGGCACGGATCTCGTTCTTCTTCGCTTCGTTAGCCTTACGGGTCTCCACCTCGGCATTGATGCGGCGAACCTCATCGGTCAGGGCATCCAGGTCAGCACCCTCGGCATCCATCTCGGAGGCAATCTCCAGCTTACGGGCCTCCAGATCTTCCATAGTCTTGTTAGCGAATTCCATTACTTGCATTTTCCTTTCTGTTAGTAGTTGCTCACATCTGGAGCAGGAGGTTTAGATACTTCTTCTTTTGCTCCCTCTCCTCATGCTGACGGAACTCCTCCGTGAGTTCTGCAATCACTCCGTCACAGTAACTCCTAGCAGAGATTTCGGTTGCGTTATTGGCAGGAAGACTTACGGCAGATACATCGTAAAGTTTTCCAATACCCGTGATAGTACGGAGGACGGTGACCTTCCCGGTGTCATAGTCCACGGTCTCTGTCCTCTCCTCATCGGAGACAGTAAAGCCAAAGGACATCTTGGTGGTGTAACCGCCATTGATCTCCTCATACAACTGCCGTCCGATCTCAGTGCCACCCAGGTCTGCGGTGATCTTGAGTCCGTAGTCATCCACGGACAGTTCCAGAGTGCCGTTGCTCCCTCTGGCGAAGACCCGTCCCTCATGGTCATACTGCATGATCACATCGGTCATATCGGTCTGATCGAAAGCACGGGAGTCCACCTGTTCATTGACGGTATAGTTACCATCACTGTACAGTTCATAAGGCTGGTTGAAGGTGGTGGCATAACCCTCAACCATCTTCTTATCGGTAAACTCCACAGGGATAGCACGGATCTCCATGACAGCACGGTACTGCCGTCCCTCATTCAGCTTATCCTCAAGAGTTTTGATCACTTTCTTCACTCACTTTCTCGTCTGAGTTGTAGTACTCACCACGGATGATTCTCACATCCCCACCATCCACAGGAGGCAGTTGCCAGATTGCCCGGACATCATTGATAGACATGATGCCCCTGTCCAGCAACTGGGAGGAGACATTCAGTTTGTCAGCATTTGTCATGTACTGGAGTCTGTTTGCCGTTGCCATCACCATATTGCCCTCACTCTGCTCTCTGAACGTGAACAGCATCCGGGTCATCACATCAGAAAACTGAATGGCGAACCACTCCACCACTCCCTCATAAAAGGCACTCCAGCTGTCACCGTATGCCTTATTCTGGAGGACATCCTCATTCACACCGAAGTACTCAAAAATGCTATCCCGGACAGCTTTCATCGTGTCGGCATCCGGGACAAAGGGTTTACTCTCCACCTGTTTGATATCGGTGTAGGTGTTGGGGAACAGGAGCAGACCACCAGCTTCGGCATCCTTGCCAAAATTCTCCTCGGTGAATCTCTGCCGTTCCTTCTTCAGATCCTCTGCCTTGGAGAAGTTGTTGAGTTTGGCAATATACTTATAGGAGGCAGTACTCTTGACTCCCTCCTGGATGCCCTGATTGTGAATGGTGATGAGATCCATAGTCGGCAGGAGTGCGTTGTTGGTCTCGCCAAAGAGGTCACTCCTATACTGGTATCTGGTCAGCACCCCACAGGCATCAAACTCTATTGCCGCCCACTCACCCCATCCAAATTTGTAACGGAGGTAAAGTCTCTGATCCTCCCCATAAGTCACCAGTTCACACTTGTCAGGCAGGACGCAGTAAATGCCGGAGACTTCCCCATACTGGTCAAACACAGGGCAGATGAATGCCGTATTATGGACATAGAGGATGGTGGCAAGACGGTAGAGGAATTGAGACCAGGTCTGCACCTGATTCGGCCCATGAGTGAGTTTCCTCTGGAGTGCTGGTTTGGCAGACCCTTGCGTCCTCACATCCAGTTTGGAGATGTGGGTGGCAATAGCACCGATAGCTGCCCTGACCAGTTCACTCTCATAGATGTTGCTCCCAAACTTGTGGAAAGCAGGAGAGTAACCATCTAAGAATTTAACGGTCTCCACCTTTTCACTTCTGGGTTTGGGACGATTCCCAAACAGGAGATCAAATAGATTCAATATCCCCACCTCTAGTCTTCGTTCCTGAGTCGGTCACCCAACTCTACATAATTCGCCTGACGGACGGTCATAGCATCCAGTAGGGCAGCGCACCCGTCTATGTGAAGCATGGGAGAAACCTTCACCAATCTCCCTCTGCCCCGCTCGGTGGACATCTTTATTGCTGAGTTGAGCAAGTGCATCTTGAGGAGATCATTGTCACCAATATCAAATGTGCCGTCCTTGATGATGCCTTCAACCTCTTGGATAACAGGCCAGAGGTTGTCTCCCTGATAAACATCGGAGCAGTGGACTCCCTGTCCTTCAAGGGATTGGACAAGGTACTGAGCAGAGTAACGGTCATACCCTGTTATCAGAGGATAGATGTGATAGTCGGTGATCAGGGAGATCAACCAGTTTTCGCAATCGTGATAGTCAACAAAGTTATCCCCTGACAGCTGGAGGATGCCCCTCTGGATGTAGGCATTGTAGGGAACTCCGTCTCGCTGGATTGCCTCATCAATCTTCTCCCTTGGCAGGAAGAACTTAGCAAACACATGGAGTTTCTTATTCCTCTCAATGACCACACAGGCACAGGTGAGGTCTGTGGTCTGGGAGAGGTCTATCCCGGCAACACAGTATGTCTCCCGGAAATCCTCCAGCCGGAGAGGTTTACCGCACATCCTGTCTACATCCTGAGTGGACAACCATGCTGTGGAGGAGTTCTGTTTGAGGTTGCAGTATTTGGTGATAAACTCAGCTTTTTTGGAGAGAGATCCTTCTGCAACCGCAATCTCTTCCAACATGAAATCAACGGAGACAGAAACTCCCAGATTGGGGTTGCTCTTCCTCAGTTCGTTGATGTCATTCCACTTGTCTATGTCATCAATCATGTAGAGGAAGGGCAGGAGTTTCTTCTCTTTGCTGTCACCCATAAGAAAACGAGTTGACCTCTTGATCAACTCGTCATAGATACTGTCATTGATATAACCTGAGGTTGTGCAGGACAGGAGGAGACCATCAGGCCTCGCACCCATGCCGGATTTCATGACCTCATACTGCTTGAGTCCCTTGTCACCTTCCCAAGCTGCCACCTCATCGCAGATGCACAAGGAAGGGTTGAATCCGTCACTCTTCTTGGCAGAGAAAGCAATCTTTTTCACGGAGCAGTTTGTTCCCGGTATGAACAAATCACTCTGCCTGTGCCGTGCCAGCATGGAGTCATCATGGAGTTTCAGCCTCTGAGCATTCTTCTCCTGTGTGTACTCCCTCAGTTTCTGCCACTCAGGATCTAACTGCACCATCTGCCAGATGCCGTTATAGATGATGTCAGCTTGGTCAAACTTTGGTGCTAGGCAGAAGACCCTTGCACCATATCCCCCACACTTCTGAAAAACGTAATTTCCCACAGATCCGGCAAGAAGGGATTTGCCGTTCTTTCTGGCAACCACCAGGACAACCTCTCGGAACTGTCTCTGTCCATCTTTGTCCACTATCCCAAAGGTGGCGGCAAGAAACGCTTTCTGCCAGAGTTCAAGCCGGAGATTGGAGGGAGCAAGAGGGCCTTCCGTATGAAAACAGTGCTTCTCAATCCACTCAATAGCATCATTTGCTTTGACAGCATCATAAAAAAACGAGCGTTCCTCAAGACCACGGATGAGATATTCATAAATCAGACGGACATAGCGTCCTACCAGAAAAGTCCCGTTCTTAATTCCCTGATAATATGCGTAAATGTAATTGTCTTTGTGGATGTCAGGTGTTTTCATCGTAATTTTGACCAACTCGGTGAGACTTCTACGAAAATCGCC
>Ga0265300_10000826_pt1 | contig 31375 bp, 29 predicted proteins | sample AusTroGonzalo_MG_FD_193482 | JGI IMG/M metagenome (GOLD analysis project Ga0265300, IMG submission 193482) | Bovine rumen microbial communities from tropical cattle in Woodstock, Queensland, Australia - Gonzalo_03 | ecosystem: Host-associated > Mammals > Digestive system > Stomach > Rumen ...
ACGGTGATAGAGAGGATTTGAGGTATGTCATACTTCCTCTGGCACGGAGTATAGAGCACATTCTTTAGCGGCATGGTAAAAATAATTTTGCCATGTTGCTTTTTTTATGTATTTTTGCAGTCGAATTGAAATGAAATATTAACGAAACATTTTGCCAATGAAGCATAGCGCATAGATTAGTATGCACATCATAGAATAGAAAAAAGCGAAGTAGCTTATCTGGTTTTCTGAAAACTTCGACACTTTTTAGATGTTCTCCAGACCGAGCGACGGCGTTCCCGCGTTAGCGTGGACTAGTACGTTGTAATTGGAGAACATAGGTAGTCGAAGACCTCAGAAAACCGATGAAGACAAACAAGTACCACGCTCTTTTTATGTGCATACAGTTGAAGGTACTACTCAAAATTAACAATAAAAAAGTAATACCATGAAAAAAAAGAACTTACTAGGAGTATTTATTGGGATGTTAGTTTTGGTCTCAGTCTTTGTTTCTTGTGCAACAATCATGTCTGGTACCAGAGCGAAAGTAACAGTATCAACCTCAACAGGTGAACCAGCTCGCGCCATGATTGACGGAGAAACATATTATATCAATGGGCCTACCACTGTCGAAATAAAGAGAGGGTTCAGTAAAACTGTTATTGAGGCAGAAAATGAAAATTCCAAAGGTGTTGCTGAAATTGAGAAAAGATTTAATTTTACATCACTTTGGAATATCATTTTAGGTGGAATTCCTGGATTCGCTATCGATTGTGCAACAGGAGCAATAACTACACCCTCAAAAAAAACGTGCATAATAAATATGATGCCTAGACTTGCAAAAAATGAACCGAAAGATAAAGTTGAAGGTTTAGGTACAACCTCACTTGAAAAAATGATTGTCCGATGGGATGTCCAGTCTCGCCCTCAGGGCGCCGATATCTTTTGGCGTGTTGTCTCAAAGACTCCAGATGTTAAGAGCACAAACAACAAATATCTGATGACGACTCCCTATGAAGCAACGAAGGCTCTCGACATAAAAGGGTTGACCTATGAGACATCAAGTAATGTCCGTATCATTCTGCGTTGCGAGAAGGACGGTTATATGGCACAAGAAAAAGAATTTGATGTGCGTATGGTACTTGACCAAGAGGAGATATCAGCTTTCTTCCGTTTGGTCAAAGAATAACAATTCTTGATATGGCTCAGAGATAATCTGTCCATATATTTTTTCTTCATTGTGGGTACCTCATTGGTTTGAGGTACCCATTTCATTGAAAATAGGATTCTCTCGCATGCTTAATATTATTATGTGTTTAAACCCGTTCAAGATGTGGGCTGTTCGCCGAGACATCACCGAGGGATTCTGCTTGCCACCCTATAGTTATCTTAGAATGAGGCAAAAGATGAGCAAAGTTTAAGTGAAAGGGGAGCAAAAGGTGTAGAATAAACGATTACAGTAGCACTTGTGCCCACTGAGGGATATCGTCGGTATAGCGTTTGATGATGGCACCATCAGCAAAACGGAAAAGGATGCGGGCTTCCTGGCCATCGACGGAGTTGTCGTAGATATAGACACGGTCAGCGATGCCGGTGGCCACCTTGCAGTTGATGATGGATTTCTGGTAGCGGGAGATTATCTTTGCGATAGGGACGTCGTGGCCGCCTTTCATCACGCGTCCTGCGATACGGGCGGCGTTAATCATCGGTGACTCGGTACAGACAAAGAACAGCCGGATAAAGAAGCCCACCTGTTTGGCTCGGCGGATGAAGTCCAACTTGTCGTCGGCAGAGAAAACGGTCTCGAATATCATGCTTTGCTGGTCAACTAGGCAACGTTCGCGCCAGTCGGCACTGTATTCGGCGGCTTGTCTCACCGCCTCGGCCGAGTTCCAGTCGCCGAAATGCTCCTGGGCCACTTGGTCGGGGTTGATATAGACCGAGTTTTCCAACCACTCATGGTGCAGGATTTGCGACGTAATGGTGGTCTTGCCCGAGCCATTGGGCCCGGCAATGACTATCAAGACGGGACGATGAGCAGCCTCTTTCATAACACAGCAACCTTCTTCTGCAGCATAGCGCTGATTTCCTTGAAATAGTCAGCCAATGCTTTTGCTGTGGATGAAGAGGCTTCGGCGGCAGCCTCCTTCATGATGGCAGAAAGCATCTCGTCGGAAGGCTCTTCCATCGAGGTGAGGCGATAAGCATTCAATTCTTTCTCTGACATGGTGTTCTATTATGCCGTATTAACGCATCAATGTGGAAATTATTATATAATTCATTCCCTTCTTCCGAAAGACGATTAGGTTCTCGTAATCGCCTTTCGGAGTGAGGGAAGAGCTAATTCTATTCTTCCGGAGCGAACATCGGATCCCAAGCGGGGAGCATGATGGGCTTCTGGTCCATCATGGCGCGGATGTTGGCGGGGATGTATTTCTCCTCGAGGACGACGCGGAACATGTACTCATTGAACCAGTCGTTGGTCATGATGAGGTTACCCTGCCAGCCGTAGTTGGGACCCCAACTGTTCTCGACCATCCACTTCACGGGCTTGCCGTCCTTGTCGAGGTCGACAGCGCAGAGGGTCATCGCATGAGAGGAACCGCTGGCGAAGGTGGCCACGCGCTGCTTCTTGTCCATGCCGAAGGTGGTGCCCATCAACGACTCATAGTCGTAGTTGTTCATGTCCATCAGGCCGTTGTCGCGGTTGAGGAATTTTCCCACGTCGCAGCTGAAGTACATCATGGTGCTGTCCTTGATGGAGGCAATGCACATGGGGGCGATATCCTCCATGGGCAGGTTGAGATAGTGCCAGTTCTGTCCGTCGTAGACGTGGCGGTCGTACTGGATTTCATACACTTTGTAGTATTCGCGGGTGGGGTCGTTCATCACCATGTAGTACTTCGAGAAGTCGGTCTTCGCGAATTTCTCGTAGAACTCCTTGGGAGTGTAGGTGGCAGTCTCCACAATCTCGCCCTTGGCGTTCTTCTGCTGCCAAGTGAACTGTGCCGGGGGCTCGCCGAAAGTGAGGGCCAGCATGCGGTAGATGGTGCCGAGCATCTCAGTCTTCTTGGCCTGCAGCTTGGCGGGGGTCATGCCCTTCTGGGCGGCCATCTCACGCAGCTGGAGTCCATCCTCGCGGAGCTTGAGGGACAGCAGGTTGCTGATGCTGGAGGTGTTATTGGTATTGTAGGTCTCGGGCATCACATCGCTGGGCACGAGGCCGTACTTGTCGATGAGGTTGGCCACACCGGTGAACTGGCCACCGTCGCCGATGGGGTTCTTGAACAGCCACTGCACCTCCTGGTCGTCGATGGGCTTCTGCCATGTGTCAATCATGGCCTGCAGGAAGAGATTACTCTTCTCCAATTGGTCGTAGAAGAAGAGGTAGGCCTGCGAGAACTGGAAGTTGTCGGGCAGGTGGTGCTTGCGGATGGCTTGGTTACGCAGCACGTTCATGCCGGTGAACATCCAGCAGCGGCCGCTGGACTTCTGGTCGGTGACGGCCCTACTCTCCACGCGGTTCGAGAAGTGCGAGTCGAACTTCGTGGCGTTCTCGTAGTTCATGGCCAGCTTGTTAGGGGCGTTGTTGACCATGATGTTGCGCAGCGCCTTGTCGCTGGCCGAGCCGCTGAAGCCTTTCTTCATCTGCTGCATCATCTCTGTGGTGATGCCGCCGTTGTATTGCTCCTGTTGTTTCTTTTTCTGAGCCGTCGCCGTGCCGAAAACCAGCAACGAGGCGATGGCTAATGTAATGAGTTTTACTTTCATATTATAAATGTTTTGTTTTTTCACGGTGCAAAGATACATTTATTTTCTGACGTATCGAAAATAATCTGTATTTTTGCACCCGAAAAAAATAAAAAACACGAAATGAAATACATCAAATTTTTAGCTCTGGCACTGACGGCCACAATGCTTTTCGCCGCCTGTGGAAAAGAAGAAGACAAAGTGAAAGACAACATCTACCAGTTCAAAGTCCTCGACGGTCAGGGCGATAGCGTCTCCCTCGCTACCTACGAAGGCCAGGTGCTTCTGGTGGTCAATACCGCCACACAGTGCGGCTATACGCCTCAGTATGAAGATTTAGAGCGTATCTATGAGACTTACCGTGACCGTGGTTTCGTCATTCTGGATTTTCCCTGCAACCAGTTCGGCGGCCAAGCTCCGGGCAGCTACGAGGACATCCACGATTTCTGCACTGGTACCTACAATATTACATTCCCCCAGTTCGCAAAAATCGACGTCAAGGGTTCCAACGCCTCGCCTCTTTATGTCTGGCTCAAAGAGAAGAAGCCCGGCGAGATTCCTTGGAACTTCACCAAGTTTCTCATAGACCGTGAGGGCAATGTTGTGGGTCGTTACGATGCCCAGACTTCCTCCATGACGACCGTCGAGAGGGCTATCCGGGCTCAATTGTAGTATTTGTTGTAAGAAATTATAAATCAATATATAGCCGCCCTTGCGCCGAAACGCGCAAAGGCGGCTTCCTTGTTAGTGGGTGATAGGGTGTTGCTAGGTCGTTGGGGTGGGGTAGGGGACGTTTTAAACCCCGTTTCAACAGGTGGTGAAAAAATTATTTATTATATTCGCGAAAAAAAGTGTATTTTTGCAGCCGATATGAAAAAGATTTGGATAGCAATAGCGAAACTCGGAGGATGGAAGTTTATTCTTCCGGATAAGGGCTCCCGTCCTGAGTTGGACAGATGCGTTTTTGCCGTCGCTCCACATACGTCATCGGCTGATTATATGGTGGGTACGGCTTATCTTTGGCAAGTCAGTAAGAACGGAAAGATTTTCATCAAAAAAGAATATTTCAAGGGCCCTCTGGCTCCTATTCTGCGTCATTTGGGATGCATCTCGATAGACCGTGGCAACCGCAAAAACGATATGGTGGGTACCGCGGTACATGAGTTCGCCAAAGGCGGGCCTCTCTCCATCGCCATCACGCCCGAAGGGACCCGTAAGCCTACAAAACGTTGGAAACGTGGTTTCTGGGAGATAGCTCATCAGGCAGGTGTGCCTATCGTGCCGGCATTTTTGGATTTCAGCAGAAAAGAAATCTACCTCGGCGAAACAATATGGACCACCGACGACCAAGAGGCCGATATTCTCAAGATTCGCAGCCTCTTCAAGAAAGAAATGGCCAAGCATCCCGAGAACTTCGTGGAGGTGAGCGACCAGAAGGCTGCTCCACAGGACGAAGTAGAAAACAATCAAACAATCAAGCAATCAAGCAATCAATAATATGGTTAGAAGAATTTTTGTTGAGAAGAAGGCTCCATTTGCCGTGAAGGCCAAGGAGTTGAAGAACGAAATGAGCGAGTATCTCGGCATTGAGGCCGAGGAGGTGCGTGTGCTGATACGCTACGATGTGGAGAATGTCTCCGACGCCACCTTCGCACAGGCCAAGCAGACGGTGTTCAGTGAGCCTCCGGTGGATGACATCTACGATGAGGAGTTCCCGCATAAGGCTGACGATTTCTGCTTCACGGTGGAATATCTCCCTGGTCAGTTCGACCAACGTGCCGACAGCGCTGAGCAGTGCGTGAAGCTCCTCAATGATGCCGAAGAGCCCATCATCAAGAGTGCCACCACGTATGTCATCTCTAGTAGAACCAGTATGACTACTGAAACTAGAGAAAAGATTATCAAGCACTGCGTCAACCCCGTCGACAGCCGCGTCACCGACGAGCCCAAACCCACGACCCTCGAGGACCATTTCGACGAACCCGCTGATGTCATCACTTTCGATGGTTTTGCGAATATGGCTGAGCCTCAGCTGAAGGAACTCTACGACGGTCTCGGTCTCGCCATGACCTTCGCCGACTTTAAGCATATCCAGCGCTACTTCCACGATGACGAGCATCGCGACCCCACGATGACGGAGATTCGTGTGCTTGACACCTACTGGAGCGACCACTGTCGCCACACCACCTTCGCCACTGAGTTGAAGGATGTGAAGTTCGACGACGGCTTCTATCGTCCCCTTATCGAGGGCGCCTTTAAGCAGTACCTCGCCGACCATAAGGAGCAGTATGCCGGTCGCAACGACAAGTTCGTCTGCCTGATGGACATCGGCACCCTCGCCGCCAAACGACTCAAGAAGGCCGGCATCCTCGACGACCAAGAGCCTAGCGACGAAATCAACGCCTGCTCCATCGTGATGCCCGTCGTTATCGATGGTAACAAGGAGGAGTGGCTCATCAACTTCAAGAATGAGACCCACAACCACCCGACGGAGATTGAGCCCTTCGGTGGCGCAGCCACCTGCCTCGGTGGCTGCATCCGCGACCCACTTTCGGGACGCACCTACGTCTATCAGGCTATGCGTGTCACCGGTGCTGCAGACCCCACCAAGCCTCTCAACGAGACCCTCGCCGGCAAACTCCCGCAGCGCAAGATTGTCACTACCGCTGCTCATGGTTATAGCTCCTATGGCAACCAGATAGGTCTGGCAACGGGCCTGGTGAACGAGGTCTACCACCCCAACTATGTGGCCAAACGTATGGAAATTGGTGCCGTCATCGCCGCCGCTCCTCGTCGCGCCGTGCAACGCCTCACTTCCGACCCCGGCGACATCATCATCCTGCTGGGTGGCCGTACCGGACGTGACGGCATCGGCGGTGCTACGGGTGCTTCCAAATCGCACACCACCAAGTCGCTGACCACCTGCGGCGCCGAGGTACAGAAGGGCAACGCTCCTACCGAGCGCAAGATTCAGCGTCTGTTCCGCCGCGAGGAGGTTTCTCATATTATCAAGAAATGCAACGACTTCGGCGCCGGTGGCGTGAGCGTCGCCATCGGCGAGTTGGCCGACGGCCTGCAGATCAACCTCGACCGCGTGCCCAAGAAGTACGCCGGCCTCGACGGCACTGAACTGGCCATCAGCGAGAGTCAGGAGCGTATGGCTGTGGTCGTCGACCCCAAGGATGTCGACCTGATGCTGAAGTTCGCCGACGAGGAAAACCTCGAAGCTACCGTGGTGGCCACCGTCACCAAGGAACCCCGCATGGTCATCAACTGGCGCGGTAAGGAAATCGTCAACCTCAGCCGCCGCTTCATCGACACCAACGGCGCCCACCAAGAGACCACCGTCAGCGTGGCAATGCCCACTCAGAATAATCAGAATAATCAGAATACTCCGAAATCCATCAAGGATCTCTGGCTTTCCACTCTCGCTGACCTCAACGTCTGTTCCCAAAAGGGATTGGTCGAAATGTTCGACAGTAGCATCGGCGCCCGCAGCGTCTTCATGCCCTACGGCGGAAAATACCAGCTGTCGCCCACACAGGTGATGGCTGCTACACTGCCGCTGCTCGACGGCCACTGCGACCTCGTGACCTTCATGTCCTACGGCCTCGATCCCTACCTCATGTCGTGGAGCCCCTTCCATGGTGCCGCTTGGAACGTGGTGAACAGCGTGGCCAAGATTGCCGCTGCTGGTGGTGACGCCAGCCGTGTGCGACTCACCTTCCAGGAATATTTTAAGAAACTCGGCAACGACCCCTACCGCTGGGGTGAGCCTTTCGCCGCCCTGCTGGGAGCCTATAACGCCCAGATGGGTCTCAAACTGCCCGCCATCGGTGGTAAGGACTCGATGTCCGGCACCTTCAACGATATCGACGTGCCTCCGACGCTCTGCTCCTTCGCTGTGGGTACGGGCGACGTGCACCATGTGGTCAGCACTGAACTCAAGAGCCATAACGGCCGTCTGATGCTCCTCGATGTCAAGGAGGACCAATACGGCATGCCTGTCTACGACGACGTGATGGCTCAGTATGCCGCTCTGCGCAAAGCCATTCTGGCCGACCAGGTGAAGAGTTCCTTCGTCGTCGGCTTCGGTGGCCTCATCGAGGCTGTCAGCAAGATGGCCTTCGGCAACAAACGCGGTGTGCGTTTGAATGAAGAACTAAGAACTAAGAATGAAGAATTGGTGGCGCGCCATTACGGCAATATCGTCGTCGAGGTGGAAGAAAACGTCACCGTCGATCAACTGCCGTTCCGTTGCACAGAGGTTGGCCGCGTCATCGACGAGCCCGCCTTCGAGGTCGCGACCGAAGGGAGCAACCCCGAAAACAGCATCGAGCGTATTGACCTCGAAGAAGCCCTCGCCGCCTGGCAGGGGACGCTGGAAAGCGTATTTCCGACAAGAACCAGCGCACCTGTAGAATCTATAGAATCTATAGAACCTATAGATTTCAAAACCATCTACCAGTGCCAGCATAAGGTGGCCAAGCCTCACGTCTTCATCCCCGCCTTCCCGGGTACCAACTGCGAATACGACTCTGCCCGCGCTTTCAACCGCGCCGGTGCCGAGAGCGAAATCATCGTCTTCCGCAATCAGAACGGCCAGCAGATTCGCGAGAGCGTCGATGCCTATGTCCGCGCCATCAACAACAGCCAGATAGTGATGATTCCCGGCGGCTTCAGTGCCGGCGATGAGCCCGAGGGCTCCGCCAAGTTCATCACCAGCGTCTTCCGCAACCCGCGCATCGCCGATGCCGTGATGGAGCTCCTCAACAAACGCGACGGTCTCATGCTGGGTATCTGCAATGGCTTCCAGGCACTCGTCAAACTCGGCCTCGTACCCTATGGCGAGATCCGTCCTCAAGCCGAGGATGCTCCTACGCTGACCTTCAATACCATCGGTCGCCACCAGAGCAAGATAGCCTACACCCGCGTCACCTCTAACCTCAGTCCCTGGCTCCGTCAGGCCGAACTCGGTGGTGTCTACGCCATTCCCATCTCGCATGGCGAGGGCCGTTTCGTGGCGCCGCAGGAGTGGATCGACCGCCTCTTCAAGAATGGGCAGGTGGCTACCCAGTACTGCAACCTTGAGGGCGTTCCCACTATGGACGAGGAGTACAACATGAACGGCTCCTATATGGCCATCGAGGGCATCACCAGTCCCGACGGCCGCGTCTTCGGCAAGATGGGTCACAGCGAGCGTCGCACCGAATGGAGCGCACAGAACATCGACTTCCGCGACGATCAGCACATCTTCGAGTCGGGTGTCGAATACTTCAAGTAATCATGGAATCGGAGGCGATGGCCTCTCTATAGTAAAGGTCACTTGTGTCGAACCTTAGTGTCGGCGCAAGTGACTTTCTGTTGACGACCTTCTATGTCGAACTGGAGAGTGGAACCGTCGGGACGGACATCTATCGTTACCGGCGCACCCATCACTATCGGCAGGTTCACCGTATCGTGTCCACCGGGGAAGCCGCAGAGTAAAGGAATGTTGTATTTCTCAAAATAAGGACGCAGCATCTCCTCAATACAAGAGTAGGTGAATTCATCGCCGCAGTCGGTAAAATCGCCCAGCACCACACCTTTGCAGCGGTCAAGAACCCCGTGCATGGCGAGTATTTGAAGCTGCCGGTCGATATTGTGCATTGTTCTTCAATCTCCTCGATGAAGAGGATGAGGTTGTCACCGAGGGTGGCGTCGGCTTGGGTACCGAGGTTGGGGACGAAAGTGCAGAGGTTGCCACCCACCAGTATTCCATTGGCTTTTCCCTCGATATTTTGCGGATGAGCCGGTACCTCATAGCGTGGCACAATACCCATCAGCAGGTCGCGCATCAGTGTACTCGTCGAATCTTCACCACCTTTGGCCAGAAACATGCTCATCGTTCCGTGAATGCTCATCACACCCGCACGTGTCAGCAGCCCGTGCAGCGTGCTGATGTCGCTGAATCCCACCAACCATTTGGGGTGTGCTCCCCATTCTTCGAGCGGAATCTGGTCGATATAATGGATGGTTCCATATCCGCCGCGATTACAGAGGATGGCCTTGATGCTCGTGTCGCTCAGTGCCCAGCGCAGGTCGCTCACTCGCTCCTCGTCAGTACCGGCATATTTTCCAGCGAACACACGCCCTACGTGGGGACCGATGACGGGCTCGAAACCCCAGCCGCGCAGCACGTCGGCGGCCGAATCAACCTCTCCCATTGTGCTGGCATAGGCCGGTGAGAGGAGTGCCACACGGTCGCCCGCTTTCAGGTAAGGAGGCTTCTCGCAGTGAAGTCTCATCGATTTATTATCGGCATTTTGACCGGAAATATTCATTGTAGAGGCTGATGCAATCATAAGCAAAATGGTTAGTATTCTTTTCATACCTATAAATTATAGAACACTCCCACACATCCGAAGATGGGGTAGAGCGTTTGCTCCACGGTCTTGAAGTCGCTCTGGAAGAGTCCGGAGAGTCCCCAATCGAGGTCTGCGGAGAGTCCCACGTGTCCGCTGATTTGCCAATCGACTCCCACACTCACGCCCCATTGCAGGCTTCGCATGTTGTCGCTGAAGTCGTAGGTAGCCCATTCGCCCTCTTTGTTTCCAATCTTGATTTTGGGGCCAGTGGGGCTTCCCTGCCGCAGGTAGCCGTCGAAGGCGGTGCCGTTGAATCCTTTCGAGACCAGCAGCGATACATAAGGACCCCCTTTTAGCGCCACCTTCTCGCTCAACTGCCAGCAGACCTTCACAGGCAGCGTCAGCATCCACTGGCTCACCTCCTGCTTCACATGACCCGTAAAGAGACCGCTAATCTGCGAGTTCCCTTTCTTCATCTCCATGCTATAGCCTTTGACGGTGACTTCGCCATCCATCCCTTTCCCCTCGAAAAACAGACCCGCCGTCAGTCCCCAACTGTTGGCCACCATCAGGGTGGCATCGGCACCGATGCGCACAGAGACCGTCGGACGGAAAGCATCGATGCTTCGTATTGTGGCCGGCAAGGGTAGGGGAGAGGTGCCTCCCAGATGATACCCGGCACGCAACTTCACATCCAAACTATCTGTTATCCCCGCCTGACAAGGAACAGCAAAAACAGCGAGAAGTGCAAGAATTGCAACGAAACGCAATGATGATTGTCTTATATTAAACATAACTCTTATCTCTTAACTCTTATCTAATAACTCATATCTTTAACCGTTATCAAAACTCCACCCTCACCTCGTCTACCATCAGCGTACTGCCTATGGCCCCCTCGAAGAGGTCGCCTCCCTTACTTGACGAAAAGACCACCGTGAAGTTGTAGCCCATGGCGGCAAGAATCTGGGGGTCAGCGCTGTCTCCCTCAAGCTCCAACTCGAAGTGGGTCCACTCGTCGACGGCCGCTGTCACTGTGAACGTCGCCTTGCTAACGATATATTCGCTTGTGAGCACATTGCTCCCGTCGAGCACTACCGCGTTGCCTACTGCATCTTGGTTGCGGTAGAAGACGGCGTAGATATGGGCCTGATCGGTGCGGTCGGGAATCTCCTCCATATTGACATTGGTGAACACCTCGCCGGGATGATATTTATACCAGCCGCTGACCTTTGTGGGTTGCCGGTCGGTGGGGATGCCGAATTGAGTGGCCGCCAGCGCATTGGTGAGCACGGCATCCACGTTGAAGCGCCCCAGGAAGAAGTTGCCGGCGGCGATGGGCTTGCCCATCGCTTCTCCCAAATCACCGGTATACTGGGTGTTCAGACACACCCCACGTCCTATAAGGCCCTCCGTCGTCGAATAGGTGGGGAACTGCTCGGGAGTCCATCCCTGATGGAGGATGGCTACGCCGGCATTGCCCGAAGCCCACCAGTCGTAGCGCTCTCCGTCGGCACTCTCCTCATAGAAAACATGATAGCTGCTGCCGTTATTCGCTACCTCCTCGTCCACATGCTCGAAACTGAAAAGGTAGGACGATTCGGCATTCACTTTTTGGAAATAGACGCGGTAGGTGCGACTCCATTCTCCATCCTCTGAGGTTACCGTGTAGGTCACGGGCCCCTGCGAGAAGTCCTGTAGCGAACCACTCGCCGGTGTGATGGTGGCACCTTCGCTGAGCGTGAAATAGACTGGCATCGGGGGGAGGTCGTCGATCGAGCGTACCGTGAAGACCACCGTGCTGCTGTTCGACGGCACATTCTCCATCCGCATCTGCGCTTTCTGGTAGAAATAGCCCTCATATTCTTCGCCCTCTACCCATGCGCTCTCAATGTCGCACTCGCTGTTCTGTGGTTCTTCCTTGATGCACGAGACAAAGAGTAGGATTGCCAAAAGTATAAAGAAATGCTTTGGTTTATACATATGTCTTTATTTGTTTGAGAATGCAAAAATAATTATTTTTTCCGACATAGTGAAATCTTTTTTGCACACATCGCAAAAAAGTTGTATTTTTGCACTTCATTATCCAAGATAATCTGATACGATGAAACAGTTGATACTCACCCTCGCCCTTGCCGCCACCTTGTTGGCAGCCTGTGGCGGAGAATCTGCTAAAACAGAATCGGATTCCCAGATTCAAGACTCGGCTCTCGACTCGGCAGTGCCGATGAAGGAATTCAAGACCTTCACCGTGAGCGACAAGCTCTGCTTTATGATTCACGACGAGGAGCCGTTTGCTCCTGAATTCGAGAACTATGGAGTGCGCGAACGTTTCTCCGTGGAATGGCCCGAGGAGGGCATGATGACGGAGAAAGCCATGCGCGAGCTTATGAATTATTATTTCGGCCCCGAGGCACCAGCCGACATCAAGAAGGCCGTCAGCAGATGGCGCGAAAATGTCAAGAACCAGTATGGTGGCAAAATGGTCAAGGAGGTCAACGAGGATTTGCCCTATAGCTATCATGAACTGCACAGCGATTGTCGTCAGGACGGTAACCTCGCCACCTTCTTCATCACTTATGGCAACTATGAAATTGGTGCCATTCATGGCATGTATGCCGAGTGTTACGTCACCGTCGATGTCGAAACCGGCGAGATTGTCCACCTCTCCGACCTCCTCGACACCACACGCCTCGGATACGCTATCGCCCGCGCCATCCAAGACCTCGATGTCAACAGCGAGACCCGCGACTGCCTCTTCGACGAATACCAGAATGCCGACGAGATGCCTATGACCGAGAATTTCTTTATCGATAGCACTCGCAGCACCATCAACGTCATCTACGACCTTTACCATATCACCCCCTATTGCTGCGGTGTCCAGACCATCACCCTCCCCATCTTCTGGCTCTCCAAGCACCTCAAGCTCACTCCCTACGCCAAACAACTCTTCGGACCCGACAGCTTCATCAAGGAATAAAGCAATCAAACAATCAAGCAATCAAGCAATCAAGCAATCAAGCAATCAAACACGATACCTATGAAACAAGACATGCTGAAGAACCTTAAGCCCGCCCGCGTGTGGCATTGGTTTGGGGAAATAATGCAGATTCCGCGCCCTTCCAAACACGAAGAGCTCATCTCCGCCTATCTCGTGCAGTGGGGTAAGGACCACGGCCTCGAAACCATGAGCGACAAACTGGGCAACGTGCTTATCCGCAAGCCTGCCACCAAGGGCTATGAGAAATCGCCTCGCGTCTGCCTTCAGGCACACATGGATATGGTCTGCGAGAAGAACTCCGACAAGCAGTTCGACTTTATGTCCGACCCCATCCAGCCTGTCCTCGACGGTGACTGGCTCACCGCCGACGGCACCACCCTCGGCGCTGACGACGGCATCGGCGTGGCCACCATCCTCGCTATCCTCGAGGACAAGAAAATGGCCCATCCCGCACTCGAAGCGCTCATCACCGTCGACGAGGAAACCGGCCTCACCGGTGCCAATGGCCTCAGCAAGCAATGGCTCAAAAGCGAAATACTCCTCAACTTCGACGACGAGGACGAAGGCGAATACTGCATCGGCTGTGCTGGCGGTGTCGACACCGTCGCTGAGATGGACTATAAATATGTGCCTGCTGTCAAAGGCCATAAGGCCTTCCGTCTGCACGTCAGTGGCCTCAAAGGTGGCCACAGCGGCGACGACATCAACAAAGGACTTGGCAACGCCAATAAGCTCATCAACCGTATTCTCTGGGAGGGTACCTTCAAGTTCGGCATGCGGCTGGCTTCCATCGACGGAGGCAACCTGCGCAACGCTATCGCCCGCGAGGCAGTGGCCGTCGTCACTGTCCCCGAAGACCTCGTCCGCACCTTCAAGACAATGGTCACCAAGATGGGCAGGGCCATGCAGTTTGAGTTCCGCACCACCGAACCCGACCTCAAATTCGAACTCCGCACCGTCGATATGCCGAAGAAAGTCGTCGACAAGGATTCCCAGGAACGCCTCGTCAACGTCCTCTATGCTTGCGCCCACGGGGTGCTGGCTATGAGCCGTGAAATTGAGAACTTCGTCGAGACCTCCACCAACCTTGCCAGCGTCAAGATGGGCGAGACCTCCATCCTCATCACCACCAGCCAGCGCAGCTCTGTCGAGAGCGCCAAGATGGCCGCCGCCGCCAAGATTGAAAGCACCTTCCGTCTGGCCGGCTGCCGCGTGAAGCATTCCGATGGCTATCCCGGATGGACCCCCAATCCCGACAGCCGCGTGCTGAAAATCGGTGTCGAAGTCTACAAGCAGATGTATGGTCGCGAACCCATCGTCCGCGCCATCCATGCAGGACTCGAATGCGGCCTCATCGGCGAGAAATATCCCAAGATGGATATGATTTCCTATGGACCCACCCTCCGCGGAGTCCACAGCCCCGACGAGCGCATCGAGATTAAGACCGTCGAGATGTTCTGGAACCAGACCGTCGAGATCCTCAAAAAACTGAAATAATAAAGGCTGAACGCAGCCAACAAAAAAGTTGCCTCCCTTTTAGGAGGCAACTCTTTTTTTATCTGTTCCGTTATGATTAGAAGCGATAGCGGATACCGAGGGCGACACCGTAACCAAATCCGCTGTGACCGATAAAACTCCAGCCGGGACGGAAGTCGAGGGTGAGCTGGATGGGGATGGAAAAGTTGTATTCCAAGCCTACTTGGGCTGCCAGACCGAGGCCGAAGCCATCGTAGTCTGCATCGTTGCCGTTGTATAGGCCAAGATTAGCACCGACACCTGCAAACCAGCCGAAATTGCTTCCAAGGTCACCAGTCCACTGAACGATGCCAGTAAGATTGATGTAACCCCAATCTTTGTTTCCGGCCCAACCAAGGTCGGTCTCAAGACGATTGGCTCCGAGGAGGCCGCAGTCCCACATGGCGGAGAGTTCGGCACCGGCACCGGCACCAAAGGCGCCGCGGACACCGAGATCCTTAATCTGGGCGTTGGCCATCGTGCTCATGGCAAAAATAGCCACAACAGTTAATAAGATTTTCTTCATTTTGTGTTGGTTTTTAAAGTGTTATTAATTACTTTTCAAAAAATCGTTTCCTTGTTCGATTCGCAAAGATACATATAATCTTTCAATTATGTGAAAAAAAGTTAAAAAATTAACATTTCCACGACCCCGTGAGCCGTTCTATCGTCTGCTGCAGGTCGTCGATTTTCTGCTCCATCTGTCGCTGATTCTCGGCCATCTGCTGCTCCATAGCGTCGAGCTTGGCCTTCACGTCGTCGTTGTTGTCTGCCGCCAGCGCATCGACGAATATCGAGTTGATGAGCGACATCCCTATGATGCCGCCGCCGATAAGGAGCACACAGAAGTAGAAGCGCACGATATGTACCCAGATGGGCGCCATATCGCCCGCCACTGCGTTGGGAATATCGTACCAGCCCTCCACTGTGAAGAGTTGGAACACCGTGTAGATAGCATCCAGCGGTGTCTTGAAATACTGCGGGGCGCTCTCACTGAACAGCGCACTGTTGAACATCGCTATCACCACGATGATGACGAAATAGCCTATCAGGAATCCTGCCGACTGCCGCATGGCCAGGCGGAAGCCCTTCCATATCTCCTTGATATTGGGGAAATGGCGCACCGTGCGGAACGACTTGAAGACACGCAGCGCTCGCAGTGTGACGAGAATCTTCATGCCGCCGGTGGTGGGGAGGAAATAGACCAGCAGAGAGGGCAGCGCCAGCAGGGTCACCGTGCCGTCGAGGATATTCCAGCTGTCCTTCCAGTAGCCTCGCACCCCGTAGAGACGGTGTTTCAACACCATCTCGCAGATGAAAAGCACAGTGCAGAGGATATCCACAGCCCCCATCACTCCATTCTCCAAGCCGCATCCCTGTAGAAAGATAATAATCACGTTGAGCGTCACCGCGCCCAGCATAAACCGCTCATTGAGAAGTAACTTCTGCATACCAAAAATTAAATATTACTACAGCCCTATAACGCATTTTACACCATATTATTATATAGGTATATGCTTTATGGAATCTCGAAAGGATTCTTACCATAATAAAAAAGCAGGACTTGCGTCCTGCTCACTTTTGATTTTGGTAGCGGGGGAAGGATTCGAACCGACGACCTCCGGGTTATGAGCCCGACGAGCTACCACTGCTCTACCCCGCACTCTCTTATTTCTTTGAAAGGTGTTGTTTGTTACGATAATGGGTGCGACAGCCGTCAATAACCCATCTGCCTGACCTTTGGTCACGGCCTGCGACCTTGTGGAGCAAACTTCTAACCCATAACCTCTCATGGAAATCGGGTGCAAAAGTACGAACATTTTCCGAATCGGCCAAATTTTTCTTGTAATTATTTTTCTACTGTTTGATTATACGTCGGTTATAAATGCCCATCTCGGTCTTCACCTGCACCGTATAGCTGCCGGCAGGAAGCTGCTGCAGCGAGATTTTGGTGTGCCTGCCCATCAGGTTGGGGTAGTTCTCTCGTATCACGATGCGTCCCGCAGCGTCGATGACGAATACCTGCGCATCATGTCCCATCTCAAGGGTGATGTACAACTCGCCGGAAGTGGGGTTGGGCCAGAGACGGATGCCTTCGGCCATTTCGTTGTCGTCGATGCCTTGGGAGGCTGTGGTGTCTATCCAGAGGGCGTAGAAGGTGGGGCTGTTGTTGAAGTAGGCCGTCTCGCCCGGCTGGTAGATGATGCCGTTGCCCTCGCGGTTACGGCACCAGCCGGTGAACATGCAGTTCCTCTTGCTGAATGTGCATTCGGGGAAGGTGTAGCCATCGGCGGGACAATAGGTCTTCATCAAAGCCTCTTCTCCGTTGTTGGGGTTGAGGTAGAGTTTTTTCTTCTGGATGACTTTCAGGTGGTAGCGGAACACGGTGTCGAAGTGGTGCAGCAGGGTGTCGCGGTTGGCTACGTTGTATACCAGCAGGTTGTAGTCTCTGAATTGGACATACTGGGTGTTCTCGCAGATTGAGTCTTGGTAGTCGACGGTGTCGAACACTTCGACAAAGGCGGGCTTGATGTTGTAGATGATGCCCTGACCCTGGTTGAAGGTGTAGGTGGCGTTGCCGCCGGCACCGCCGCTGCCGGGGGCCAGGTTATCGACGGTGTAGAAGCCGTCGAAGGAGCCGCCCCAGCCCCAGTTGAAGTGGTAGCGCCCCTCGAGGTCGGAGCCGTCGAGTACGAAGGCGTGTCCGCCGGTGGAGTCGGAACCGTGGTAGTAGACCGGGCGGCGGTGATCGAGTTCGTTGTCGAGGATTGCTATCCAGGAGGCATCGTCGATATCATCGCGATTGTTGAAGGCGATTGTGGAGTCGTATTTGAAGTTGTCTACGAAGGCGGAGACGGCGCAGCGGTCGGCCCAAGGGCCGCATTTAGAATAGGCACCGCTGCTGGGACCGTACATCATGTCGACGGCGACACCGCAATGGGACGAGATGGTGGCAGTGGCGGTGATTTGCGCTTCCTGCGAGAATTCGTTGCAGACATTAGGCATGATATGCCACAGATAGGAGGTGCTCTCGAAGTCGGCGCTGATTTCGCCGAGACGACTGTGGTAGGTGTGGCTACCTTGACCATAGGCGGGATAGCTCCAGTAGCGCATAATCTGAGCCATCGCGGTGGCCACGCAGCCCACGACAGTGCGGAGGTGGTTCGCCGAATCGTAGGGGCAGAGGGTGTTGTAGGGATTGCTCTGGTTCCAGCGGGTGGTCATCAAGGCGGGGATGGCCTGCAATGAACCCACAGGTTCGTCGTTGCAGGAGAGTATCAGTCCTCCCCATTGTTGCAACAAGCTCTCTTGTAGCGGCATATCGCTTTTGGCCACTTCGGCAATCTGTGCCTCATAGCCGTGCAGCCAATAACCCACCTCGGGGTTGAGGTTTTCTGAGGCGGGGGTGGAAAACGAATAGGCGAGGATGGGACGCACCCTTTGGTCGCCGGAGACGATGATGAAGCCTTCTCCGTTATTCACATCGAAGATGTGGAGATGCTGCAACTCGGAGAAGGGTAGGGCGGTCACCGAGGTGGCGGGTTTGACATCGGCGGGGCGGTAGCTGTTCCAGAATCGGGTGGCCACAGTTTGTGCCAGTTCCGTACTCACCGTTTGAGCAATGGCAGTTGCCGCAAAGGTAAAGAAAGCGGCTATCAGCAGGAGGGTCTTTTTCATTATGGTAACTCTAAACTCTTAACTATTATCTCTTATCTTTTATCTCTTGAAGTTGCTCTTTCCTTCGTTGAGCCAGTCGACGAATTTCTGCACGTCGCGGTCGTACTTGTAGTTCTCCTTGGTGAGGATGGTGCCGTCGGCATCGATGACGACATAGTAGGGTTGCGCGTTCATGTTGAAGGCGGTCTTCTGGTAGTTGAGATTCTTTTGTCCGAGCGAGGTGAGGGTGCGCCCCTTGTCGTTGGTGACCCATTCGCTTTCGGGCAACTCGATGGTGTTGGCGTCGCAGTAGAGCGAGACCATCACGTAGTCTTCGTTGAGGATGCGCTTCACTTCGGCATCGGGCCACACATAGTGCTCCATCTCGCGGCAGTTGGCGCAGGTCTTGCCGGTGAAGTCGATAAAGATGGGCTTGCCCACCTGACGGGCGTAAGCTTTGGCTTCGTCGAGGTCGAAGAAGGTCTCGAATCCCAGCGGGGTATGCTCGGCAAGTTCGACATATTTGCGGTCTTTGGGAAGACCCGTCTCGTCGTTGCCGCTGAATTCGCTGACCACTTTCTGAACGGAGAAGCTCTGGCTCGACATCGGGGGCAGGAAGCCCGAGAGGCCCTTGAGGTCGGCACCCCAGAGGCCGGGAATCATGTAAACCACGAAGGCCAGGTCGATGATGGCAATCATCAGACGGCCGGTGCCGATACGCTCCACGGGGTCGTCGCCTTTGAAGCGCAGCTTGCCAAGCAGGTAGAAGCCCAGCATACCGAAGATGACGATCCACAGCGCCAGATAGATGTCGCGCGGCAGCAGACCCCAGTCGCAGTAGAGGTCGGCCTGCTGGAGGAATTTCAATCCGAAAGCCAGCTCGAGGAAGGCGAAGACCACTTTGACGGTGTTGAGCCAGCCGCCACTCTTCATATTCTTGAGGAACTGGGGGAACATGGCCAGCAGGGTGAAGGGGGCGGCGAAGCCGATACCGAAGCCCAGCATGGTGATGAGCGACACCCAGCGGTCGGTGGTGCTGGTGGTGAGACCCACCAAAGCGGCACCGAGGATGGGACCCGTGCAGCTGAAGGAGACCAGCACGGTGGTCAGGGCGATGAAGAAGGGGGCGAGGAAACCGCCTTTGTCGGCCTGTTCGTCGCTGGAATTGACCCATTTCTCGGGCATCTTGATTTCGAAGAGGCCGAAGAAACTCAGGGCGAAGATGAAGAAGATGACGAAGAAGATGAGGTTGGGAATCCAGTGGGTTCCGAGGGTGTAGAGCGATTCGGGTCCGAGGATGAGCGCCAGGATGGCACCCAGCACGGCGAAGAGAAGCACGATGGAGAGGCCGAAGACCCACGCCTGACGGCGACCCTTGCGTTTGTTCTCAGCACCACGCATGAAGAAGTTCACCGTCATTGGTATCATCGGGAAGACGCAGGGGGTGAACATGGTGAGGATGCCGCCACCGAGGGCGATGAGGAATATCATCAGCAGGCTCTCTTTCTCTTCGGGAGCCGCTGTGTTCTCGGTGGTTGGGGTGTTTCCAGAGATCTCAGAATTGTCTGAAGACTCAGAATTCTCAGAGTTCTCAGAAATCAAGGCGGTCGTGTCCCGACAGGTTCTTCCACAGCGACCACTTCCTCAGTGGCGCCTTTCACCTTGAAGGAAATATCGTGGTCCTCGGGGGCGATGCAGCTACCGTTGTTGCAGAGCTGGTAGCTGATGGTGCCCTTTACCGTGAAGTCTTTCGTCGAAAGTTTCTTGATTTTCTGACGGAACACCACGTTGCCGCTGAACGACTTCACTACGCAGCCGAACAGGGGGTCGTTCTCCTCGTGGGGCTTGGGTTCTATCACCTTGCCTACAAGCGTGTAGTCGTTGCTCTTCTCGAACGAGAACTCTGTGGGCAGCGGGCCGTTGGGGTCGGTGTGCTGCGAATACATGTGCCAGCCGGCATCGAGTTTCACGGTGACGACCAACTCGGCCTCTGTGGCCGAAGTCTCTTTCACGCTGCACGACACCTTGGCGGGGTCCAACATCTGGGCGCTGGCCACAAACATCGCGGCCATCATCAACACGAATAACGAAAGCTTCTTCATATAACTGATTTGTTCAATTTCAACTGTTAACTCCTCTACTCCTTTTCTCTTTACTCCTTACTCCTCATTTCAAATTAAACTTAATTCTCTTCTCTCCACGGATGGTCTTCACGGATACGGTGTACATGCCTTTGGGCATCTTGTTGATTTTGATTTTCTTGCCGCTGACGTATCCGTCGACGGTCTTCACCGTCTTGCCGTCCTTGTTGATAAAGGTGACGAGTGCCGAAGGACTCTCGATGGTGAGGGTGATGTAGCCTTCCTCCAGATTGGGCTGGATGCGCACGTTCTCGTCGCTGGGGCCGTCGTTGTAAGACGTTGACGAGAGGCTACCGCTTTGGGTGCTCTTGGCGGGCATGGTGAAACCGCTGAGCTTCGAAAGCCCTTTGCTGTCGTTGCCGAACCAGTGGTTTCCACGGTTGTCGTGACACACTTTGTAGGTGTTGCCAGCGGGAAGCTTGCAGTTTTTCGAGGTGAAGACCACCCAGTTGTCCTCGCCGTCGAACACGGCGACACCGTCGTTGGTGGCCAACCACAGCAGGCCGTCGCCATCGATGGCGATATCGTTCACCTGGTTGTTGGGCAGGGGGCTGTTCTTGGTGTTCCACACCTTCCATGTACGGCCGTCGAAGCGCGCCAATCCGCTGAGGGTACCGAACCATTTCACGTCGTTTGCGTCGATGGCGATAGCGGGTACGATGGCGTCGGGGAGGTTCGAGTTGAATGGGGTATAGCTGCTCCAGCGTGTGCCGTCATAGACACTGATGCCGGCATTGGTGGTGATCCATTTGCGGTTGGAACGATCCACGGCGAGGTCGAGCACGAAGTCGCTCAGCAACTCGCTGTCGTCGGGGGTGAACTTCTCCCAGCTGCGGCCGTCGTAGCGCACCACGCCGCCCAACGTCACACCGATCCACACCACTTCGTCCTGGTCGATGACAATCTCCTTGACGAACTTCATCTTCAGACGGCGCGTCTCCTCGCTGTGCTCCTGCCAGGTGGTGCCGTCCCACTCAATGACACCGTAGTCGTCGGTGCCAATCCAGAGGATGCCGCGTTTGTCCACCATCAGGCAGTTCACCGACTGCCCTTTCAACTTCTCGTTGAACATGGCGTAGTCGGTCCAAGTGTTGCCTTTCAGACGACAGAGCCCCTGATAGGAACCGGCCCACAACAGGTTGTCGTCGGCCGTGATGGCCGAGATATTGTTGCCGCAGATGTCGCTCGTACGGGTGTCATACACCGTCCAGATGCCGTTCTGCGCCTTTAAGGTGAAAGGTGAAAGGTGAAAGGTGAAAGGTATTGCTAACGCAATCACTGCTCTCGATAGAACAGACATTATTCTCATATTTGATTCTTTTTAGTTTTCAATGTTGTCACAAGCATTGCAACAAGTTCTCCTAAATCGTTATTAACCGAAACATATTCTTCTTCTGAAATATACTCTGTCATTTTCATCAGTTCAAACCAATAAGCAGTTTCGTCAGCCTCTTTTAAGGCAATCGATAATTTACTTATAAAATCAGCATCGCTTTGAGCATTTCGACTTTCGGTAATATTTGCACCAATACTGGTCCCACTTCTTAGCATTTGTTTGCTAAGCACATACTCTTTCTTCTCGTTTGTCAAATAACGATACATATTTACGCATCGTACTGCAAACAATAGACTCTTGTCCTGTAATAGGCTTCTGCTCATGAATGCTTTTGTCGTTTTTGTATTATTGTTTTAAATGTGTTATCACCTTTCACCTTTCACCTTTCACCTCTCACCTCTCACCTTTCACCTCTCACCTTTCACCTTGTCAAGTTTTGTGTTTTTCTTTCTTTGCTGCGGGGAAGAGTATGTTGTTCAATATCAGTCGGTATCCGGGTGAGTTGGGATAGAGGGAGAGGTCGGTCGGCGGGTCGCCGATGAAGTGGCGATAGTCTTCGGGGTCGTGTCCGCCGAGGAAAGTCCAGGTGCCTTTTCCGTAGTCGCCATGCAGGTAGCGCACCTCGCCCAGCTCTTTGTTGTCGCCCAGAATCACGCAACTCGTCTTCACCAGCTCGCTGCGGAAGGCCGTTGTCTGTCCCATGAAGCCGTGCACCACACGCGTGTGGTTCTGTGTCAGCATCGTCGGCACCCAGTCCCACTTCGCCGAGAAGTCGAAGAGGACGAAGAAGTCGTTCTTCTCGTTCACCCGTTGTTGGCGGGTGCGGTCGTCGATGTCGATGGTCGAGATTTCATACTCCGAAGGGTTGGTGCTGATGCGGAAATCTTTGAAGGCAAAACACTTGCTGTAGTCCAAGGCCGACTGGGCGTTGGGCTGTATGGGGTCGCCGTCGAACATCTCGGCGCAGATATCCACACCCTCGGCTGCCAGCGCCACATCGTAGCTGTCGGGGGCCGAGCACATGGCGAAGAGGAACCCTCCGCCCATCACGAAGTCGCGTATCTTCTTGGCCACCGCCAGCTTCAGGTGGCTCACCTTGCTGTAACCCAGTTTGTGTGCCGTGGCTTCCTGTAAGCGCACATCCTCAATGTACCACTGCTGGTTGCGGTAGTTGGCCCAGAACTTGCCGTACTGTCCCGTGAAGTCCTCATGATGAAGGTGCAGCCAGTCGTAGGTGGGCAGTACGCCACTCATCACCTCTTCGTCATACACCACATCGTAGGGTATCTCGGCATAGGTGAGCACCAGCGTTACCGCATCGTCCCACGGCAGCTTGTTCTTCGGTGAGTAGACTGCAATTTTCGGCGCTTTCTGCAGCTTCACGGCATCCATATTCACGCTCGGGTCGGCGATATGGCTCAGGATGGCGCTGCTTTGCCCGTCGGCAATCACCTCGCAGGTCACGCCGCGCAACTTGCATTCACGCTCGATGGCGTCGGCATGCTTCATCATGAAAGTGCCGCCGCGATAGTTCAGCAGCCAGGTTACCTCCACCTCACGCTCCAGCGCCCAATAGGCCACACCGTAGGCCTTCAGGTGGTTCTTCTGCACGTCGTCCATCGGCAATAAAATATAACTCGCCTGCGCGTGCGCGAACAAAAAAAGAAAGAGGAAAAAAGAGATAAGGGGAGATAAGGCCTTTCTCTTTCGCGCACTTGGTGCGGTGTTTTTTTCTGTCTTCTTTTTTATCCCCATAGAAAACTACAAAGATTAAACTTTAAACGTTAAACTTTAACCTTTAAACTTTAACGGTGCGGATAGGGGGGCTCGAACCCCCACTCCTCTCGGAACAAGATCCTAAGTCTTGCGCGGCTACCAATTACGCCATATCCGCATGGTCGAAACAAAATGCAAAGATACGCACTTTTTTTCAAACAGCGAAAAAAACTTTCGCCTTTAACTTTTACACTTTACACTTTACGATTCGCCCTTCTTGCCATTTCGAACAGAGCCTCAGGCAGATGGCAGTAGCCGTCGGGATGTTTTGTCAGGTAGTCCTGATGGTACTCCGAGGCGGGCTGGAACACCCGCAGCGGCTCCACTTCCACCGCCAGCGGACTCGAATAGCCGTGTCCCACCTGGCGGTATACCTCCATGATGGTCGGGAGGTCTTCGGCATCAATATAATAGATGCCTGTGCGGTAGCGAGTTCCTTCGTCCTCCCCTTGACGGTTCACTGACGTGGGCTCGATGCAGAGGAAATAGAGTTCCAGGAGTTTCTTCAGCGGCAGCACCTCGTCGTCGTACACCACACGCACCGTCTCGGCGAAGCCTGTGGTGTCGGTATACACCTCCTCGTAGCTCGGTCCGTCGCCTGCCGCCACACGATCCTTGTATTCTTCGTTGCCGTTGGCAAAACCGGTCTGGGTCTCGATGATGCCGTTGATTTGGTCTAAGTAGTGCTGTGTGCCCCAGAAGCACCCGCCGGCCAGAAAAATCGTCTTTGTCATACCGCAATAACGAGCCCTGCGACAGAATATTGTATAAAAAATTTTGCCATTCCACTCAATTTTTGTATCTTTGCAGTTGGTTCCATTTCATCTTCAACCCCATGATGAAAATACAACATATTATATTATATATAGTTATAGTAATTCTCGCCGCAGGTTGCGGAGGACACGAAAACGAGCGTGAGGCGCAGGCAAGCGACACGCTCTACACCGCCGAGAAGGTGAGGGAGGTCTCTTATCAGGATCCGGAGCGGGCGCTGGAAATGGTCGATTCGGCCGAGCGACTGGGTACTATGAACCCCACCGAGTTGGCTCTGCTACGTGTCCACTTCTACAGCGAAGATGAGGCTACCATCGACACGGCCCGCCTCCTCAGCATGCAGCTGCTGGCCGAGGGCAGCCTCACGGCCGAGCAGCGGGCCGAGGTGCTCGATGTGCTTGTCTATGTGGCAAGTATGCGCGGGGACGACGAGGGTGTACTCAAATACGGTATGCAGTATATCGAGGCCTGCCGTCAGCTGGGCAACGAGGCCGAGGCCCTGTTGATGCAGTCGGGGATGGGCGAGGCCCTTATCCGCCTGGGCCGCATCGGCGAAGGCTTCGCCAAGATGGACGACGCCATAGTGCAGCTCGACCAGGTGCGCCGCTTCGCGGAGTTCGATGCCTGCATCCGTGCCATGAAAAGCAAGATACGCTCGCTCGACAACCAAAAGCGCTATGAGGATATCATCCCCGTGGCCAAGCGTATCGCCGAGAAGATGAGCGACTATGGCGAACACCCCGCCGACTACGACGACGGCTCCAACCACATGCCTGCCGAAGAGCAGCGCCCCGGATATATCGACTTCTACACCGGCCAGGCCTACGCCTTTATGGCGTACGCTTACGCCATGGAAGGAACATCACTCAAGCAATCAAACAATCAAGCAATCACGCAATCAAAGCGCTGCCTGGCGCTCTTCAACCAGACCGGTTACAGCAAAAGCTTCGGCGGCAAAAAGATGATCTCCGCCACCTGGTGCCTGCTGGGCGAATACGACAAGATGCTGGCCTTCTACGACGAGTTGCAAGCCGCGTGGGGCGCCGATACCCTGCACCGCGACTACGCCATCATGCTCCGCGACCGCGCCACGGCGGCACGTGCCAAAGGCAACTACCGCACCAGCGACGCCTATATGCAGCGCTATGCCAGCCTGTTGAAGACGCTGGGCGACAGCGAGCGCCTGGCCGCGGCACAGGAGTCTGCCGCCCGCTACCACGAGCAGGAGCAGCAACTGGCTCTCGAAAAAGAACAGGCCGCCAAGAAACGGTTGGGTATGGTCGTGGTGTTCCTCGGAATCTTGACAATGATGGCGATAGTCTTCATCGTCATCATTGTCAGGCAGTTGCTCTCCATCCGGCAGAAGAACGCTGTGCTCACAAAGGAGATCAGCGAGCGCATCAGCTATGAGGAGAAATACTTGCAATTCGTTGGTAGTGGGGAGTGTGTAGTGGATAGCAAACGGGAACAAATGCTACCCACTGCCCACTATCCACTACCCACTCAAGAGCTCGACGAGCTTTCCGATAGCGAGCTGTTCGACTACATCCGCAAGATAGTCTCGGACGAGAACCTGCACCTCGACCCGCAGTTCGGGCGTGACCAGCTGGTGGAGCGCCTGCAGCTGTCGAAAGAGCGCATCGGCGCCGCCTTCGCCCAGGGCAGCGACTACGGCAACATCTCCAACTTCCTCAACGAAGCACGCCTCTTCCACAGCACCAAGATCCTCACCGAGCACCCCGAGATGCCCATCGCCGAGGTCGCCGCCGCCAGCGGCTTCTCCAACCGCGTCGTCTTCTTCCGCAACTTCAAGGAGCGCTTCGCCATGACACCAAGCGAATTTAGAAGTAAAAAAGGTTAGAGAAAGAAAAAACAGCGCAAGGACAATAAAGAAGAAACCGTTACGTTAATGATTACGAAAGGCAAATAATATGGAAACAGCCACTAAGACAAGCAGAACCTCCAGACCATTGGCTCACTACTGGAAGCTGGTAAAGGACATCGACCGCAGCCAGAAGCTCGAACTGGCGACAATGCTCATCAACAGTGTCAAGCCTGTCGCGACAGCACCGCTGCTCGACATGGTTGACGAGGAGGTCTTCCCCGACATGAAGAAAGAATTCTACACACCCGAGGAGACCTACGAGCTGGTGATGAAGGATGTCCGGGCCATATACGACATGCAGGATGCAGTATAAGTACATACTCACCCGCCGTGCCGCGGCCCGAATCCGCTCGTTCTATGGCAATGTGGCCCGCAAGTACCGCCACACTTATTCCTTCGAGGACATGGAACGCAATATCCGCGACGCTGTCCTCTCCATCTACCGCATCGAGGACACGCTCCTCCGTCGGGAACCCACCATCAGCCGATGGGAAGGTCTCTACATGGCCAACACCGATCGTTGGTACTACGCCTACCGCATCGACGGCGACACCATCACGGTAGTCGATGCCTGCCACGCGCAAAACATGCACGAATAGGTTTATTCAAAACACATATTGCAGTTATCATCGCAGGTACGGAAGTGCCGGCGATTTTGTGTTTTTGGGGGGTGAAATGGGGTGGTTTTAGCCGCTTTTGGGGTCTGAACAGGCGGCAGACAAAAAGTTACACGTATTTTGTATTCCGCTGTAAATCAGTGTTTGCAGAGGGGGGTAGGATGTAACTATTTGTCTGGTGGGGGTAATACTTTGTCTGTACGCGTGATACTTTGTCTGGGCGCTTGCGGGGACGGATTATTATGCGTAATTTTGCAAGTGAAAAATGAAAACAATCACTTTGTAACTTAAAAAAAACGAATTATGGATTACGATGAAATTAACGAGAGATTGCGCGAAGAGATGTGGGCCGAACGGGAGGAGAAGAGGCAGGTGGAAGGGCTGGTCAAACTGCTGTGGTCGGGCATCATCGTGGCGGGGGTGCTGATAGCGGTGGGAATCGTGCTGCTGCTGACGGCCTGACTTTTAACGACGAAACGAATTCATCCAATCGCATAAACCAATAAAGCTATGGCAAACAAACCCTTGAATACCGCTATTCTGGACCGCGCCATCATCTTCGCGGTCCGCGCCCATACCGGCACCGAGCGCCGTGGCAAGGGCTTCCCCTATATCGTCCACCCCATGGAGGCCGTGGAGATTGTCGCCACCATGACCAAAGACCAGGAGCTGCTGGCCGCCGCCGCACTGCACGACACCTTGGAGGACACCAACATCACCTTCGACCAGCTGCGCGACGAGTTCGGCGACCGCATCGCCTCGCTCGTTGCCGACGAGAGCGACACCATGCCCAAAGGCATGAGCGAGGAGGAGAGCTGGCACACCCGCAAGCAGGCCGCCATCGACCGCCTGGCCCGCGCCTCGCACGACGCCAAAATCGTGGCCTTGGGCGACAAACTCTCCAACATGCGGGCCATCGCCCGCGACTATGCCGAGCAGGGCGACGCCCTCTGGAGCCGCTTCCACGCCAAGGACCCTAAGGACCACGCCTGGCACTACCGCGGCTTGGCCGCCTCGCTCAGCGAGCTCAGCGACACCTTCGCCTACAAAGAGTTCGTAGCCCTCATCAACCAAGTGTTCGGAAATGAATAAAAAAAATAAAAATATGAAGAAACTCCTCATGGTGCTCGCCGCCACCGTCATCTGCGGCGCCAGCCTGCTCACCTCCTGCAGCAAGGAGGAGCCGGCCGCCAATAGCACCGAGCCCGACCGCAAGGTGCTCCTCGTCATCCTCGACGGCTGGGGCATCGGCGACCAGGGTGTCGCCGATGCCATCGCCCAGACCCCCACGCCCTACATGGACTACCTCAACGCCACCTACCCCCATTCCATCCTCCAGGCCTCGGGCGAAGCCGTGGGCCTCCCCGCCGGCCAGATGGGCAACTCCGAGACCGGCCACCTCAACATCGGCGCCGGCCGCGTCGTCTACCAGGACCTCATGCGCATCAACCGCGCCTGCGCTGACAACTCCATCCTCGACAATCCCGAAATCCAGGCGGCCTACACCTACGCCCAGACCACCGGACACAGCCTCCACCTCATGGGGCTGACCTCCGACGGCGGTGTCCACTCCTCGATAGACCACCTCAAGAAACTTATCGACATCGCCGCCCAGTACGGCATCTCCAACTGCTACGTCCACTGCTTCATGGACGGCCGCGACACCGACCCCATGGCCGGCAAGGGCTTCATCATCGACCTGCAGCAGCACATGCAGACCGCCGGCACCGGCGTGGTGGCCACCGCCATCGGCCGCTACTACGCCATGGACCGCGACCAGCACTGGGATCGCATCCGCCTCGCCTACGACCTCCTTGTCAACGGGCAGGGCCGCGCCGTGACCGACATGGTGGCGGGCGTCCAGTCGTGCTACGACTCCCACACCGAGACTAACAAGAACACCGACGAGTTCATGGAACCCCTCGTCAACAGCACCGTCGACGGACGCATCCAGCCGGGCGACGTCGTCATCTTCTTCAACTTCCGCAGCGACCGCGCCAAGGAAATCACCATTGCCCTCACCCAGCGCGACATCCCCGAGGAGGGCATGACCACCATCCCCAACCTCCAGTACTACTGCATGACACCCTACGACGACTCCTTCACTGGCGTCCACGTCATCTTCCCCAAGGAGAACCTCTTCAACACCCTCGGAGAATACCTCTCGGGCTTGGGCCTGAGGCAGCTCCACATCGCCGAGACCGAGAAATACGCCCACGTCACCTCCTTCATCAACGGGGCCGCGAGGAGCCCTTCCCCGGCGAGGACCGCATCCTGGTCAACTCGCCCGCCGTGGCTACCTACGACCTGCAGCCCGAGATGTCGGCCTTCGAGGTGAAAGACCGTCTCGTCGCGGCCCTCCGCACCGGCAGCTACCACTGGGTGGTGGTCAACTTCGCCAACGCCGACATGGTGGGCCACACCGGCGTCTACTCCGCCATCCAAACGGCAGTGCAGACCATCGACCAGTGCCTGAGCGAGATAGTGGAAACGGCCAAGGAGATGGGCTACGACGTCGTCATTACCGCCGACCACGGCAATGCCGACCATGCCCTCAACGACGACAGCAGCCCCAATACCGCCCACTCCACCAACCCCGTCCCCTTCATCTACGTCACCTCCACCCCAGGCACCACCGTCCAGAACGGCGTCCTGGCCGACGTCGCCCCCTCCATCCTCCACATCATGGGCCTCTCGCAACCCCAGGAAATGACCGGCCGATGCCTCATCAGCAAATAACAGTAAAACTTAAAACATACATCAACATGAAAAAAGCATTATTGACACTGGCCCTGGCCATGATGGCCCTGGCCGCAGGAGCGCAAGCTCAGGAAAACACCTTCAAGTGGGTCGTCGGCGGTACGGGAAGCTTCTCCCACGACTACGCAAATATTGACGGCAACGCCAACAGCGAATCGACCCTTATTCACATCGAGCCCTTCGTGGGCTACCAGCTGAGCGACCGCTGGCGCGTGGGCCTCACCTTCGGCTACGACTTTGGGAATGTGAAGAAAACTGTGGGAGGAGCCACCGTCAGCGTGGGCAATCTCAGCACTTACAATGTCGGCCCTTACGTCCACTTCGACATCGTGAAGTACAAACGCTGGATTCTCTGGGCCGAAGCCGAGGCTTTCTACATCTGGTCGCCCAAGAGTGTTCCGATGGAGGGAGACCCCCTCACTGGAGGCATGGTCCCCGTCCTTCCTGCCACCGGATCCCCTATGACCCTCAAAGTGCAGGGAGTCCAGTTCACCGTCAAGCCCGGCATCACCTATGTACTTGACAAACACGTCAACATCGACCTCAACCTCAACCTCCTTGGCTGGTACTACGCCAACAGCCGTCTGGAGGTTATCGACGGCGGCGCCACAGGCATTGCTGCCGGCACGGAGATGACCTCGGGTCACAACGGCCTCGTCCTCGACCTGCTGAAGAGCTCGCCCTCCGACTACTGGGAGAAGGTGGCCATCGGCATCACCTTCAAGTTCTGACATTTGAACCCCCTTGCGGGCCGGGGCGAGAGCCCTTGCCCGCAACCAAGTAAAAAGAAACAAAAACAGAAACAATAACAATTAAACATACAACAACATGAAGAAAACCCTATTCCTTCTCGCCCTGCTGTGCGCGATGGCGCCGGGGGCACGGGCGCAAGCCAATTGGGATGCGGTCTATGCAATGACGCAGACCACCGCGGGCAACTGGACGGCCTTGGAGGCCTCGACCACGGGGCGGACGCTTGGCAGCGCAGGCAACACGACGTACTGGTACGCCAATTCAAACCTCAGTTTCACCAACAGCAACGCTGGCGGCAGCGCATTGACCATCCTCGGCACGGTGTACATCTACGTGCCTGAGGGCGTCACCGTCACCTGCACGGGCGCCAACGCCAACGGACAGACGGGTGCCGGTGCCGGCATCGAGCTGGCCTCGGGCAACACCCTCTACCTCCTCGGCGGCGGCACAGTGAATGCCACGGGCGGCAATGCGGCCAATGGCGGCAACGGTAATAACGGCAATGACGCATCGTGTGACTTTAATAATATGAATTGGGCCTGGGTTGGCGGCGGTGGCGCTGGCGGCAACGGCGGCGGCGGTGCCGGTGCAGGTATCGGCACACGCGGTGGCAACGGCGGTGCCGGTGGTAGCGCCCCTGAAAGCGAAGTGTATTATTCAACATGGACTGAAAATGGCATAGCTGGTAGTAATGGTTCTGCTGGCCAATCTGCTGGCGGTATGGGCACGCTCTATATGGTCACCTCCTTTGTCCATCTGAATGCCACAGGCGGCAGCCAAGGTAGCGCAGGCACTGCCGGCACTGCTGGCACGAGTTGCCTACGTTATGGCGGTAACGAGTACAGTATTCCCGGCGGCGGCGGTGGCGGTGCCGGTGGCTTCGGCGGCGCTGCCAGCAACATCGGCACGGGTGGCCCCGGCGGTGGCGGTGGCGGCGGTGGTGCCAAAGGCTCCCATGACTATACATCGACGGGCTTCTACAACATCTACGCTAACGGCGGTGCTGGCGGTAAAAATGCTAATGGCACTAACGCTCCCAGCGGTGGCACCGCAGGGGTGTCCACAGCGAATGTCAATAATGGCACTT
>Ga0265300_10000828_pt1 | contig 31283 bp, 20 predicted proteins | sample AusTroGonzalo_MG_FD_193482 | JGI IMG/M metagenome (GOLD analysis project Ga0265300, IMG submission 193482) | Bovine rumen microbial communities from tropical cattle in Woodstock, Queensland, Australia - Gonzalo_03 | ecosystem: Host-associated > Mammals > Digestive system > Stomach > Rumen ...
GTAGGCCTCTACGCCAAACTCATCCTTCTGCACAACGCCGTCGGCAAAGCGGAACTCCGCGCGAAGCACATAGCGCCCTGCGCGATCTGGGAGAGCGAGCGAAACCGGCACATCGCTCCGCGTCCCAGGCGGCACGGCCACCTTGCCACGCAATGGCTCACCGACACGCCCGCTCCCGCCGACGAGTTCGCATGACCATTCGACATCCTGCGCGACGCGGCGGTCGTTCATTACGACGAGCGTCTTCTCGACTTTTTCGCCGGGACGGAAATGATGCGACTTGTCCGTAAACACGCCCTTGCCGCCAATAAACGCACAGTCGTCCATATTCCACCTGACAAGCGTCTCGCCAACGGCGCTACGGCGATAATGCGAGGCATCACCAGTTCCAGTATCCCAGCCCTCGTCGCGGATCGTGTCTGGAACGATGCCTGGGCGTTTAAGCCCTTCCCAACGGCGGGGATTGACGCGCATAGGCGTGCCGCCGCCACGATGAAAGTTGCCCTGGTCCCACGGCAGCATCGCGGTGATGCCCCAAGCGCGGTGGCTGCGCCAGTTATCGGCCATGTAAATGGACTGGACGCCGGTGTAGCGGTCTTCCATTTCCCTGAGCGGCCCATTGAGCTCAGTCCACATGAAAGGCCGTTGGCGCGTCCAAAGCGATTCCTCCTTCTTGAGCGCCTTGACCGTCACGGGGTCGCTTCCGAAATAAGCCGCGTCGCCGAGGAACGCCGCCGCGTATTCACTCGCCCACAAGCTCATGTATCCGGGATTGCGCCAGATGAAGAGCGGGCCACGATAGCTCGACCAAGAGCAGATGTGCGGCATGCCCCACTCGACAAAGAAGAGTGGCTTCACCCCTTCTTTGCTCCAATGCGAAAGCCAGTCGCTGCGCTCCTGGACCGGAGCCCAGTCGAGGTAGATGTTGACTGTGTGGAAGTCGTCGAGATTGCCAGACTCGTGGTGGTAGATCGGGCGTGTCGAATCTATCGACTTCGCAATCGCCCACGCCTCGTGTGCGCGGCGGCGGGTGCGGATCGTGCCCTCCACGCGTCCGTTGCCGGGCTCTGGCTCGAAGTCGTATTGCCCGTCGATCCTCTGTGGATCCATATCGCCCGAATAGCCAGCGAAATTGTGGTTCATCGCGTAGGTGACGACGCTCGGATGGTTCCGGGCACGGCGAATGCACCACTTGGCGAGGGCACGATACCGCGCCGCAACCGCCGGGTCTTCGAGCTTCATTCCAAAGTCGCGCACATGCGGCAGGGAGAACGAGAAGAGCATTCCCGTCTCGTCGCAGGCATCGAGGAAATCGTCCATATAGGAAACCTCGCCCGGAGAAAAGTTGTAGTTGCCAGCGATGACATAGTTGAAACCCTCTTCCTTGAGGCGGCGGCATAGCTCGAGCGACGACTCGCGGCAGGCAACGCCAGCGGAGGCGTTGATGGACCGGCTGTATAGCGCACGGAGATGGATTGGCGTGCCGTTAAGCATGAGGTCGCGCCCATTGATGCGGACGTCGCGGAACCCAAACGCAAACGGCAGCGCGGCATCGAGCGTCCGTTCTTTCGCGTCCCTCAACTCCATCACGCACACATAGCGGTTCTGCGGCGTATGTACATCCCACTTCTTCGCGTGGGCAAAGTCCACGGCAAATGCAACGCGCCCTCCCTCATCGGGTCTCATGCCTGCGCTGTAGGCCATAAAGACTGGCTTCAGCGAACCGATTTTCGTCACATCCGCCGTGTCATAGACGTGCACTTCAAGTTCGACTTCGCCCGCGACGCCCTCGCAGTCTGCCACGAAGTTTGCCTTGCTGCCCTGCACATCGCACTCCACAGTCGCGTCTACGACACGCGCGCCCTTCGGCATCACATCGAGATAGACGTCGCCTGTCACGCCGCGGTACTTTACTTCGCTCTTCCGCTCGGTTGCCCGGTCTGGTGCGTTGAAGTCGAGCGTCAAGGGGTTGAGCGGATACGCCGTCACGTCAAGGACAATCGACTGCCTCACGCCGGGATTCATGAACTCCGTGATGTCCGCCTCGCCGCCTGGGAACGACACCTCCGCCGCGCGCTTCCCGTCGACATAGACGACTGCATGAGTCTGGAGCATCGTGAACGTCAGGACGACGCGCTTTCCCTCCGCCTCCCTGGGCATCGTAAAGTCGCGGCGATACCACGCACGGTCACCTATCCCCGGCTTTACGCCCTTGTCTTCGAGCCACGGCGAGAGGATTATCTGCTGTCCTTCACGCTGCCATTCGTCGCCACGATCCCACACGGACGGCACCTTGCCCCAGCCCCAATTGTCCTCTGGACCTGGCACTACGCCATCCTTGTCGTCCACAAGCGGTGGGCGAATTCCCCAAAGTCCGTTAAGCGACCAACGCGAACGAGTCGCCGTCTTCTGGCACCACGCATCGTCAAGCCCCCACGGATCGCCCTTCACGCCATCTGGTAGCGGCGCGTTGCAAGGCCCTTTCACGTGGCGACGCTTAACCGAGATTGTGAGCGGCGCGAACTCGGCCGTCCCCGCCTTGCCGAAATTGCCAATCGCGATGTTGAGACTTGCCGCACCCGCCGGCACTGCGTAGTCACGCTCGCAGTCAATCCAGTCGTGCGTGCCCTCGAAGCCGAATACATTCGGCCAACCGCCGACCTGCTTGCCGGCGGCGTTGTGAAAGCTCATTGGAACGCGTGCATTCATCCAGCTGTCTTTCCCGACGACGACGTCCGTCGGCTTGACGCGCGTCTTGACGGTCAGGACGGCCCAGTCGGGCGCAAGCTTCACCGTCCAGCTCTTGTTGTGCCCCGCCTCGAACTTGCGCGGCTTGCCAGAATCAAAGACGACCTCTCCACTCGCGGCGAACGCCACAGCGCACATTACAAAGAATATGCCCCAGCTTTTCATTTCCCAGTTTCTCCCTTGCCTTGTCCATGCGCGTACAGCCAGCCGTTCAGCTGCGAGACGAGCGAGCTATCGCAGCCATGTCCCATGCCGATGCCGTGGACGATTGCACGGTCTTTTGCGCGGATCTCGTTGTAGGTCGCGTACACGGCCGTCGGCGGGCAGACATCGTCCGCAAAGCCCACGAGCACACGCACAGGACACGTGATGCGGGAGGCAAAGTTCGCGCCGTCAAAATAAGGCGCCCATTTCTTCGCCGTCTCCTGGTCCTCCTTCGGCTGGCCGAAGATGTGGCACGGCCCGCAGCCGCTACGCCGCCCGACGAGCGGCGCCATGTTGTCCGTGAGCGCAGGCACCTTCAGGACGCCCTTCGTGAAGTTCCTGTTAAGCGCGAGTAGCGCAAGCCCGAAGCCGCCGCCTTGCGAGGCGCCGCTGTACGTGACGCTCGACTTGTCCGCCCAGGGCTGAGCTACCACCCAGTCCACGGCACGGCTGATGCCGAGAAAGGCGCGGTAGTAGTAGAACTCCTCGCGCGACTTGCCGAGACCCGCAACCGCGTAGTTGGAAACGCCGTACTTCTCCTTGACCTCGCGCTCGAGGTCCGCATACTGGCGCAGGAACTCCGCATCGTCGAACGCGAGCGGGAACGAATGCGCCGTCATCTTCAGGCAAATCGCGCCAGGCACAGGCGTCATGTCATGCGCCCATTTCCCCTTGCCTGCGCCAGGAACCTCAACACGAACAGGATACTGCCGCGAGGCCGACGCGTCCTTCGGCACGGATAACCACCCATAGACGCGGCCGTTGTAGGAGGCAACGCCGATCCTGAAGAAATTCCACTTGTCATTGCAGCGCTCGTCGACGCGCTCGAGCCGTGCGTCCACGGGCGTCGTCTCGTCAAGCTTGCGCTTCGCCTCCGCCCAGAATGCGTCGAAGTCTTCGGGCGACGGACTCGCCTTGCGGATCTTCTCCGGCTCGAATCCGACGCCGTAGATTTTGGGACGATCGTTGCCGGGAATGGCGACGCGCAATCGCATGAACCCAGGCCGCTCCATCGTTCCCGAAATCGCGAAGACGTTCGTCTTCGAGAGGTCTGCGGTCGCGCGCGCGAAGACATTTGTCGAAAAGTCGTCGAGCGTCGCGACTGCAGTGCCAGCGGTCTGTGCAACGGAAACCGTAAATGTCGCCTTCTCGCCGCACGCGTAGAGGCAGTCGGCATGGTCGGTGGAAACCGAAAATCCGTCACTCGCCTTCGCTCCAAGCGATAGGGCGAGGGCAGCGGCAAGGGCGAAGGACCTCATTACACGAGCTCCCAGCCCTTCTCGTATTTGCGGCCCCAGAACTCGGCGCCTGCCGAACCTGGCAGAAGGCGGCCGGTAACGGGATCTGTCTTCACCGCCTCGCCGGTCTGCGACGCGATGTTGCCGAGGTGCACCATCATGGTGGAGCGCACGGACGATGCAACCTGCTGGGTGGCGAGCGATGGGTCTTTCGCGCGAACCGCCTCGACGAAGTTGGCCATGTGCGAGACGTCGGCAAGGCGCGTCGGGTCGGTAAGCGAATGAACCTGCGAAGAACCAGCGGCGGCGGACGAGTCCCATTTCTTCACGATCTTTCCGTCGAGATCATAGTGCGTGACGGCGGCAGGACCGAAGTGGAGATTGCCCTTTGAACCAAGCAAAATGCATCCAGCCCAGTCGGTAAGCGGCGAGCTTCCCGGGTATTTCGCCGCGCACTGCCCTTCCCACGTGATGAAGTTCTTCCCAGGGAACTGCCACGTGCACGTCTGCATGTCGTACCACTGCCAATCGTCGTCGTGATAGCCGCGCGCACCGAGCGAGACGGTGCGCTCGGGATAGTCGAGCCCCATCGCCCAGCGAGCGAGATCAACGAAGTGCGTCGCATTGTTCGGGCACTCTCCCGTGCCCCACGTCTTGAACCAGTGCCAGTTGTAGTGGACATAGTTGTCGTGAAACGCCTCGCGCGGGGCAGGACCCTGCCAGAGGTCCCAGTCGAGCCATTCGGGAACGGGGGCGACGGATCCCTTCCCAATGGGCGGGCGACGGTTCTGATTCCAGCAACGCGCAAAGTGGACTTCGCCGATCGCGCCGTCCTGGACGGCCTTGACCGCCTGCACGAACACAGGCGAGCTGCGGCGTTGCGAGCCCATTTCGAAGACAGCGCCCGTTTCCTTCTGGACACGCTCGAGGACCTCGCATTCCGCCGCGCAGAACGTGCAGGGCTTCTCGACGTAGATCGCCTTGCCCGCCTTCATCGCGGCGACGGCGGCCCAGGCGTGCCAGTGGTCGGGCGCGCAGCAGATGAGCGCGTCTATGTCGGCGCGCTCAAGCACCTTGCGCACGTCTGCCGCCATGTCGGGTTTCTTCCCCGTAAGCTCGAGAATCTTCGCCGCCGCCTCTTCGCGCGCCCGCGCATCGACGTCGCACACGACGGCCACCTCGCAGCCGGGCGTCCCAGCCGCGCGCTGCATCACCTGGAAGCCGCGTCCCTTCGCGTGGCAGCCCATAATGGCGACCCGCACCCTCTCAGACGGCGCGGCGGCTCCGAAGACGCGCCCTGCCGCCGCAATCGCAAACGCTCCCGCGCCCGCCTTTATGAACTCTCTCCTCTTCATGGCTCTTTCTCCTTTCGCTGCATGTTATCCCCTCGCCAGCCGTGGCGGTCTGCAAAGTCCATGTAGACGTTCCAGTCGTACTGGGTGAGATCGTGCTTGCCGCTGCGGAGGTGGTAGGATATCTCGCCCTCCTGCTGCGGCGCGCCTGGCGCGGGAAAGCCGGAGGAGACAAATCCCTTCTTGCCGAAGATTCTCCTCCACGCGGGCGAAGCGTAGCGTGCCGTCAGGTATTCGCCGTAAGGACCCGCCCAGTCGTCGTCCGTTGCAGAGCCGATGCAGACAAGGCGAGGCGCAATCATGGCAACGAGCCAATGCTGGTCCCACGGCGAACGGTCGTCGCGGTTCACCCATGCCACGAAGCCGTCGTCGAACCAGAAGGGACGCGTCGTGCAGAGATTGACGAAGTGCTCGGACCCCAGAAGGTCGACGTGGTTGAGTTTTGCGCCACCGCAGCCCGAATCATTGGAGCACGCCATCGCAAAACGCTCGTCCCACGCCGCCGCTACGAGAGCAATTTTGCCGCCGCGAGAATGCCCGATCACAGCGACATGCCCTGCGTCGATGTCGGGTTGCGTCTCTATCCAGTCCAAAACGCGGCTCGCACCCCAGGCCCAAGCCGAAAGAGCCCCCCATTCGCGCCTATTGCGGTAGTGGCTCTCCACGTCGGAAAACGCGGCAAATACGCCGAGAGTATTGCCATGCGGCCTGTCCGGCGTCACATCGCCCATGTAGAACGCGATGGCGGCGTATCCTCGCTCCACTATCTGCTCCGCCGGCCAGAAGTCGCTTTTTACGATGCGCTCCGGGTCGAGACATTCTTCGGCAGGACGGTTGCAGACGAACACGAAAGCGGGAACGCGCTTCTGCGACTTCGGCACGAACGCCGTCACGGAGAAACTGTTGGTGCCGTACTTTCCGCCGTATTCGATTTTTACGAGGCGGCGCATCGCATTGCCATCCATCATCGTCTTCTCGGGCGAAACCTCGGAAAACGCGAGATGCGGAGGCCGTTCGACGGGACGATGGCCGTAAACCTCGTCCGCGAGGATTTTCTTTATTTCGGCACGACGTCCGGCATGCCAGTTTTTCGCGTTGGGGACCCACGCCCCCGGCGGGAACAGCGGCGGAACGTCCTTCGGCTCCGCCATCTCGACGGCGACTGCCGCGTTCGCGACTAATGTCGCGAGCATGGCAATGTAAAATCTGAAAATGCAGTTATCTGACATGGAAACTACCGAATGAACAGTCTGAAATCGGAGGGCTTGTAATATGGCGATCCCTGATGGATTACAAGTGCCTTGCCAAGCGGCGCCGGCGCACCACAGCGAACAACGCCAATCACCAACTCCCCTGCATCGGCTTGAGACCGCTCTCCTGCCGTTGGTGCATGGTCGATATACGGCGCCATCTTCCAGCTGAAGAAGCGCTTATCGACGTAGACTTCGACCGGTTTCTCTGTCGCAGCGCACACGCCAGCCAGCAGATTGTTCATAGCCGTCTCGGAAATCGCCTCGCCGGTAAACACGATACGCTCCGGAACATGTCCGGGGTAGACCAGGTCGACGGAGTTCCAGCGACCGTCATGGTTGCCGAAGATTCCAGTCCCGACGACGAGTTCCGGGTCGGCGTGGATCACGAGATTCGTGAGCGACGAGTTCCCGGCGAACGCACGATCGTCGAGGTTCGTCACCGTCACGCGTCCGCCGAGCTCCAGCGACTGCAGGAATGGCATCGGCGAAAGCGCTGCGCCATTCTCGGTCGAGGTCCGCACGTTGCGCAGGGATGGCAGTCGGAGCGCGCCATGCATTTCATAGGCGCGGAGACTGTCGAGATAGGAGCGATTGTTGTCCTTGATGTACTGCGTGCACCACGCCCTCTCTTCTATGTCCTCGACGGACGAAAGATCCCACCACTCAAGGTTTCCGGTCATCTTGCCATCCCAAAGCACTGTCGAGCGGAAGCTCCGTAGCGATGGGACCTGGAGGACGAGATGCGTAACTACCATCCCCGCGAAGGTGTAAGAGGGAAGGTATTCCGGCAGGTCCGGCTCGTCCAGGAACAGGCGGGGATAAGAGGCAACAATCAGGACGGGGACATTGTTCACCTTCGGGTTGTCGAGTCGGAAGATATCCCACAGACGCCGCCGGATTGTGCCAGGCGAGAAGAACGTCTCGATCATCCCGGAATATCGGCCTGGATATGTCGCTCCGAAGCGGGCGTCGGCAAAGGCGGTAGCGACCCAGGGCGTGTTGTCACCATCGAGGAGGAACGCACCGCCAAAGTCGACTGTCGAGGCACCGACCAGCATGTTAGTCGTAGCACCGCCATCTGTGATCTCGACGTCGAAAAGCCCCATGCGCTCCGGCTTGCCGAGCGTGAACGTGTGCTTAGAAGCGTCCATCTCGGTTAGGTTCACCGTGAAGTTGCCGTCGGTCGCCTTGGCCGTCCCCGATGAACTGTCGTAATCCGTGATTGTCCACGGGTGGACGAAGCGGGCATGTATCCAGCCGTCCTGACCAACCGGAACGCGGATCACCGGCGAGAACGGATCATTGTCGCCGATGTCGCCATACCACTTGCGGAACGTCCCGCCGTTCGCAGCCGTTGCAGTGAGCGTCAGGATGGAGTCCGAAGGATAGACGCCGCTTCCCGGCTCAAGCTCCTGCACGCCGGAAATGGAGACCGACCCATAGGCCTGATCCCATTCTATTGACGGCGCGCACATGCCGAAGTCCTCGTTCTCGCTGCCGACGACGGCAATGTACTGGTCGTAGGTCGTAAGGAAAATCGACTTGTCTGCAACGCCGTATGGGACAGGGCGCCCGGAGTTTGCCAACTTGAACGCGCGACGCTCGGCGAACGAGAGCGGCGTGATCGTCTTACCAGCGAGAAATTCCGTCCATTCCGCGCCGTAGACCGGATCGTCGAGCGCCGGGTGCGCGAAGACCATGTTGCAGCGCTTCGAGTCGCCGTCGCGGGTGCCGAAGACCAGGAGCGTCGGATCAGTGAAGACGGGATGCCCGCCTGTAAAAACAATATCAACAAGTTTCGCGCTGTCGGGAAACATCGTCTTCGCAGAACCATCCTGATTGAAGATGAACCCGCCAGCCTGACCGCCGATCACGAGACGTCTAAGATTGAGGCAATTGCGGAAGGTGCGGCTGCCGAGCTTCTCCAGTGTCTGCTTTTCTGCCGAAAGCCAGATCTCCTCTGCTGCGCATTCGTAAAACGACGAGGAGTTGTTGTTGGTCGCGTCGGCCGTCCGCCGTAGCGACGGCAGGGAGAGCACACCCCTGCCAGCCGCTTTGCGGAAGGTCTGGACCCATGTGTTCGTGAGGGAGGCGAAGTTCCAGTCCGCGAAGTCAGTCTCCACGCAGTTCTCGTTCGAGAACTGGCCGTTGCTCGTTATCCCGAGAAGGTTCGGTAGTGACACGACATGCCGTCGGACGCTTCCCGAGATGGCGGAGAGATAGCCTAAAGATGTCGCCCGTGTGCTCGACTGTACGGCCTCCTCGACCCCCTGCCAGAAGCCCCGGGAATCGTACCAGCGCACCTGGTTGCACGATTCGAGGTAGACGCGCATCCGATCGGCAAAGGCCCCCTTGTAGTTGCCGCGGATTTCCAGCTCGTAGACGCTGTCGAGAAACGAATAGCGGGAGTCGCCCGGGACGACCACGCCGCGCGACAGATCAAGGTATTCCGCAGAATAGTCGTTGAGATTGCCGATGATGTGGTTTTGGTCCGTTGCAGTGTTGTTGCCGATGGTGATCTGGCCCGAGGAATTGCGATGGCACTCGAACTTCCATTTGCCGTCGGTGATGTAGGCCGATCCAAGGATTTGCGCGGGATCGGTGTTGTAGGTGCTGCGCCAGATGGCCTGCGCGTCGGCCGCGGTGGTCGCCGGATTGCCGTCCGCGTCGAGGATGTACAGCTTCCAGTGCGGCGGATCGTAGCAGAGCGTCTTCCACTCGCCGCCGTATTTCAAAAAGCCGAAGGCACCGTCATCGGAAACATATAGGTCTGTAGCTTTCGATCCTGTCGCGACGCCGGCAGCAGCGGCAAGGTCGGCCGCAGAAAGCACCGTCGTCCACTTCACTTGCGCGAGGTCATTCGTCAACGTATATACCACAATGTCGCCGTCACCGCAGAGCGCGTAAAAGCGCGGACGAAAATACTTCGTGTGGCTCATGCGCTTTGCGACGACGGTCTTTCCTGAAAGAGCCGTGTCGTTCTCAACAGTCGCCCATGCATTTGAAACCGGCGAAGAATCTTCGTCAAACGCGGTAATTGGCCTCGATCCAAACGCCTCATAGCTGGCCGTCGGGTTCGCATACCAAGGCACGACATAGTTCACCGTAGCCGAGGCACATAGCACCGTCAGCGAGACACAAGCCAGAAGAACCGTTTTCATTATTTGGTATTATACAAAATCTAACCAAACTGGGCAAGTGCTACCGCCTTCAAAGAAGCTAAAGCGCGCGTAAAAACGCCGCGGAGGACTCGGCGCATTCGAGCATATTCGTCGCGCCAAAATGCTCTATGGTGAACCACCCGCCGTAGCCGGCGTCGCGCGCAGCGGAAACTATACGCGCAATGGGCACTACGCCGGACCCCACTGCACATGAACCGCGGCAATCGCCGGCCGGCCGGTCCTTCAAATGAAAATGCCTCGCCCGCGGCAGAAGCTCAAGTCCTCTCTCGGCGCGCTCACCGGGGCTGTTGAAGTTCCCGGTGTCGTAGACAAAACCGACAGAAGGCGCGGCCTCGAGAAACGCTTTCGTGCGCCGGATCCCGCAGGTCGGCGACCGTTCGTCGTCGAAATCCTCGACAAGCGTCTCCACACCACGCGAGGCAGCCATAGCGGCAAACCTCCTCGTCCGTCGCACGATCGCGTCAAAAAGCTCTGCGTCATCCGCAGCCGACGGATAGAACCCGGGGACGAGCATGACCTGGGAGCATCCGTTAGAGACGGCAAGAGACACAAGCGCCTCGCACTTCGCCGCGTCGTATCCCTTCTCGAACTCCGGCCATCCGACCACGCACGCAACGGAAAAACCCGCGTCTCTCCCCGCGGCGAGTCTGTCGGCGGCGAGTCCTTGCGTCACCGTCATTCCCTCTATGCCTGCGGCGCGGACCTTCGCCGCCGCTTCCGCGAAGGACACACCTTCCTGCCTTGCGATGTCCTCGACATGGCTTGAGAAGATGGCAAGTTTCAGCGGCGCACGGACAGGCGCGTGATCAACCTCGTTCAGCGCAGATGGTTCAATGGCAGCGGCAACTGTCCTGCACGCCGCGAACATCAACACGACAACGGCCAGCTTGTTCACTGTGACCTCCCCGTGCTTACCGCAGACGGATGAAGAGCCCAGGATTCGTTCCCTTGTCCCAATCGTTGCCGCGGTGGAGTATCACCGCCTTGCCAGATGGTTCCTCGGCACCTGCGCGGTAGACGCCAAGGACCTTCTCGCCGGGATATGCGGCCCTTTCCGTAGCCGTCGGGCTGGAAATCCAGTCGCGCTTATTCTCTTTCCAGCCGTCCTGAAACCGCGAGGCGTGAATTACGACTGGTTTTGCGGCCGACGAAACTACAGGCACGTCCGCGAGAAGATTCGAGATCGCCTCCTCCGACACCGCCTGCCCCGTAAAGTGTATTACATCTGGCACACGACCCCGAGATGTTTGCGAACCAGTACTGTAGGTAACACCGTCGACGACTTCCACCCCATTGCTTGTGTTGTGTGTCTTGTCGGCGAAGATCCGCGTTCCTACCGTCATGTCGGGCGCCGCGTGGAGCGTCAGCTTTCGAAGCGACGAATCGCCGGCGAACGCGTAGGTGCAAAGATTTGTGACCGTCGTCTCTTCAGTTGCGCCGCCTAGCGAAATCTCCTCCACGTTCGGCATCAGGAAGAGAAGTGTTCCCCCATCGTACTGGGTTGTATCGACGCGCCAGCCGACGCCACGCAGGTTTGGCAACGAGATCGCCCCCATTATAGGGACGCGCAGACGCAACGTCCCATCTCCACGCCCACCGCTGGCCCCTCCCCACTTGTGTTCGAAAAAGCCCTCTGGTATCTTTGATACAGACGAGATATCCCACCAGTCAAACCTGGTGTCGGTAAGCAGCATTGGGCCGAAAACCCGGACGCCGCACAGTTCCCTCACCTTCGGCTCCTGCACGATGAGGCGCCTCACGTTTTCCTGGGCAGTAAAGGCATAGTCATCGAACAGAGTGGTGGTCGCGGAAGGTTCGTCGAGGATGATCATCTCGTAGGAAGTTCCGAAAAGCGGCTTATCAGAGTCGCCGCAGTGGAACGGCTGGGCCGTCCCTCGGGTAACGACGGTCCCTGGGGAGAGATATCGGAATGGGCCTTCACGGGAGGCTGGGAAGGACTGCGAACCTCTGTTTCTCCCGAATTCGCTAATCGTCCATGGCGTTCCGTTGCCCGCGATGGAGATTGGCCCGCCGAGATCAAGCGTCCCAGTGCCGGTGTCACCATCGGCGGACAGGCCAGCTTCCGCCGATTTGCCGAGGCACAGTGTATGCTTGGATTCGCTCACGACGGACACGTTGACCGTGAAGTTCCCATCGGTCATGGTAGTCTTGTCCGCGGCGAGCGTCCACGGGTGGACGAAACGCGCGTAAACCCAGCTGTCGCGCTCAATGACGAAGGAAACAGTCGCGTTCGTCCAACTCTCCCGCGGGATGTCGCCATACCATTTCCGGAAGGTTCCAGTCGCACTGGGTAAGGCCGTGAGCGTGATGGTCGTGCCACGATGGTATCTCCCCTCCGAAACAGCCGGAAGGTCGCTCGTGATGAGCACGACATCGTTGGTGAAATGCTCGTTTTGATCAATGACAAGCGAGCAGAAATCCGAGTCGATGGAGAGCACGCCCTTCATCGCCGTGTATTCGGCGGCGAGATAGGCGTCGGAGGGGGTGCCAGGAAGAATGCGTATCTCGTCAGCATAGCCGCCCCAAGCGCGGTCGCCCTCGTTATCGCGATACCCTAAGCCGGCGTTGCCGATGGCGAGCGCCATATCGTTGTCCGTGACAACCCCGACCACGTCGGTGCCCTTTTTCACGCCGTTGATCAGCAGTGAGGCGGTCTCGTTGCTGAAGACGACGCCAACATGCCACCAGACATTACTCGTCCAGTGGGGCCAAACCGATAGCTTCGGCGCGGAGGTCGAAGACCCATGGAATTCCAGTTGGTATATCTCATCGGCGTTATTGCCGATACGAACGCCGAAGCCGGTCGTCGAGCCGTTGTTGTGTGTGCTGTCCGTCCGCGGATGGGGGCGCTTACAGAAGATGTTGTCCCAGCGGAAGGCGTTGTTGCCGTTGCCAGCCACCGAGGTGTGGTTGAACCAGCCGGACACCGTAAAGCTGTTCTCCAGATTCATGTTCCCGTCGTCGGGGATGAAGACGCCGCCCCGCTCTTTCGCAAGGGCCCCGGACGCGGCGGCCAAATGCGCGGCGTTCGTATAGATCAGAACGGACTGCCCGAACTGACCCGGCTGTCCGGTGCGGGAGAAGGACGACACCTTGCCGTCAAAGCGCGCGTCGCCCGTTGAATTGGGATATTCGCCGGACTCATTCACGGCGTTCATATGCCATACGCCGATGTAATTCGACCAGACCTCGGACGCTCGGGCGGTCATGTCCTTGTCTGTGCGGCCGTAGACGACGGTCAGGCGCTTGCCGTCCACGAAGACCGGCACCTTGACCCAAAGCAGTGACTCGTCGCTGGGATTCCATGTGTCGATCTCATAGGGGAGGATAGCACCGTTCTCGTCAGTAATCTCGAAATGAGTGCCATCTCCAGCCGCATCATAGTCGAAGCCCTCAATGAGCGACGTGGATATCTTCATAAGCGTCGGCACATCATAGGCGACGGCCCCTAAATTGTTTACCCTCATCGTGAAGCTATGCTCCGCGCCATGCAAAGCAAAGCCGGCAAACGCAAAAAGCACCGCTACGCAAAAGATGCGCATAGCGCGTATACGTATGCTATTCTTCATGCGGACATTATACCAAAAAATCGCAGAAAAATCCTATTTGGAAACTATTGCAACGGTTCAAGGCGCACATCGGAAAACTCGACCGTTCCCGTCGCGTTCCAAAGGTAGAGGACAAACTCGGAGTAGAAGTCAGCCGACTTCGGTCCCGCCGTGAAGAAATACTCTTGGTGTATCCAGTCGGTCGTGCCCGTCAGTCGGTTGCGCGGGAACCACGCGTTGCAGTCGTGCCACACCTTTACCCCCACGCCGCCACCGTTCCCGTGCGAGACGACGTTGTCGAGCTTGACAAAAAACGAAATGCGATACTTGACACCAGGCTTGAACCGGCCGTATGCTGCGGTGAAGTGGTTGCCTACGCGAACCGTCCGCGGCTCGCCCTCGACCGACATGCGAAACGCCTTCCCTCTAGCGCCAGGAGGCCCGTCATCGACGATTGAGACATAGGGGACGTCCTCTTCCCGGCATATCCAGCCGCCCTTCCAGCCGTATCCGCGATCGGGATTCTCGTAGTAGCCGAAATGGCGCTTCGAGCCGCCCGACGGCGGTGCGGCGAAATCCCCGTTCACGACGATGTTCGTTCGTCCGCTCTTGGCACGGTTGCCAAGCTCCTCCCCGACCGAAATGCTTCTCACGTAGTCAGAGACGCGCTTCGCGAGCGGATCGTAGAACTCGCGGCGGAAAAGCGCGATACGGCGATGCTCCAGCGAACCTGGCTCCACGCTCCTTGCCGCCTGACGCAGCCAGCCATCCCAGCGCGCAAGCGTCTCGGGGCCGTAGATGCGCGCAAAGATCTCGTATTCGCCCGGAATCTGCATCGAGGGCCCGAGCGGCGTGTCGACGGGCTTTCCGCGCACGCCGTTTATCCACTTGTCCTCTATGTCGCCGAAGAATATCGCCATCGGCTTCGCGCCCTTTCCGAACATGAGGCGGAAGTACTCCTCGAGAAGCGCATCCACGTCGACGTCAGGATTCCAGCAAACCTTCCCGAGCACGTAGTAGCAAAGCCCGTTGTATAGCGCGCGGTCATTCTCGCATTCGGCAAAGACGCCGAAGATCCACGGCGCGACGGTCTTGTAATAGCTCGCCCACGCGCGCGGAGTCCCGTTCGGCACGTCCGGCACGAAGCGGTTGCCGTACTTGTTCGGGTACGTCCATATCCACACGGGCCTGCCAAGCTTCTCGCGCCACCGGCGTATCTCCTCGTGCTCGCGCCTAAGCGCCGCCGGGCTCGACGCAGACCACGGTCCGGCCTCGGCGACCATCACGTCAACGTTGTCGGGTATATCGACGGACGGCACGCTGCGATAGGGATGGTACGCCATTTGCGTGATGCGGACGTCGACCCCTTCTTTCCTTAACCGGTTCGCAAGCTCGACCGTGCGCCCCCAGACGAGCTCCGTCGCATAGTCCCCCTTCATCTCCCCGAAGGCCGCCTTGCACTTCTCGCACATGCACGGAATGAAGCCGTCCTGCGGCATCACGTCCACCCACGGACGGCGGAACGTCATGCGCGACCAGCCAGGACGCGAGGCGACCGTCAGGCCGCGCACTTTCGGTCCGTCGCCGCGAATGTATGAGCGGATGTCCTCGAAAAGCTCGTCGTATACGGCGGAGCTGTGGCAAAGCTGCCCAGGATGATGCCGCGTCTCGGCAGGATCCAGGTCGCGGACGAGCAGATCGCCCTTCTTGAAGAGCGCCATGTATTCGGGATGTTCCTTCGCAAAGCGCTCTTGGATCCTGAAGCCGTTTGAGCCGTGGCAACATGGAATGTACGTCGTCTGCATCCTGTTGCGCGTGTAGTTTAGCTTTCTCGCAGGCAGAAGCTGCATGTCGCGCTCGTCGCCCTCGTACCAGATGCCGTCATTGTAGGCGGAGTAGTTGCGCTCGAGGAACGCCGGCGCAACGTCAATGCGCCCCTCGGGGACGATGATCTGCGCCGACCGCGGCACGATCGTCCCGAGCTCGCCGGGGAAGTACATCCTGACGCCTGCAAACCGCTCGAGGAACTCATAGACGCCGAAGAGCGTTGCATGTTCGTGGAGCTGCGCCCAGACACCGGTGTGCTTCGAATAGATCGACTTGTGCGTGTCTTCCTTCGGGTCGTCGCGCCCGGCGATGAGGACGCGGTTCTTCTCGACGACTATCGCAAACGCGTCCCGCTTCATCGCGCCCACGTCAATTCCCGCCTTGCGGGCCTCCTCCGAATCGCCGAGGAAGATCGCCTTCTTCCCGGGTGTCGCCGCAGAGACAACAGACACCGGCGCGCCAAACGCCTGCGCGAGAAAGTTCGTAAGCTCCTCGACGGCGAACAGGACGGTCTTCGGCGCATCTTCCGCGACGACGACCTCGGTCTCGCCCGGCGCAAGCACCGCGGAAAAACCCGAAACGGCGAAGGCGCCTATGGCAATCGCAGTCAGCAGACTCTTCTTCACGCAGCAGAACCTTTCGCTCACGCGCCGGCAATGGCCCGCGCGGCATATTCGCCGCGGAGCTTAAGCTCTTCGTCGGTAAGCGGAGCGAGCCCCTTGGAGCGAAGATACCTGACGGCGCGGCGGTACGCGACCTTCATTCTCGCGTCTTCCGACGCACGGAGCGCGGCGGCGTTCTGCCGCGTAATAAAGTCGTTGGTCCAGCTGCCGTCGGCCCGCTGAGAGGCGACGATGACCTCAAGCGCCTCCTCGGTCGGGGCGTAGGCGACGGTATACACTTTCGCGCCAGCGTAGGGCTCGCGCGGCGCTTTTGCCGCGTCCTGCATAAAGATCGAAAGGCCGAGCGCGACCGCAAGCGACGCCGCGGCGAGATAGCCGGCACGGCGCCACCACTCCGTATGCGGGAACGAGAAGGCACGAGTGCCCGACGGCTCGATTTCGCGGGCGGACCTAAGCCGCGCGACGACGGCACGGTACTCTGGCCCAAGCTCATTGAGCGTGCTCTCAAGATCTCCGTTCATCGAAAACCTCCTTCAGTTTCTTAAGCGCGTTCGACATGCGCGACTTTACAGTTCCCACCGGAATCCCGAGAATCTCCGCGACCTCCGCGTACGGAAGGTCCTGAAAGACCCCGAGCTCCACCACTTCCCGGTGCGGCTCGGAGAGCTGCGCGACCGCCCAGCGGACGTCTTCCCGCGCGTCGGCCCTGCCGACCGACGGCCCCACTGACGTCGCGGCCTCCTTGCCCCAGGACTTCTCCCGTCCTTCGCGCCTTGTCTGCCGCCGCAGGGCGTCTATGCGGACCTGGCGCGCCATCAGGAAGAGGAAGGTCGAGAGCTTCGCCGTTGGCTTGTATTCCCTGCGGTACTTCCAGAGCCGCAGATAAGTCTCCTGGACCAAGTCCTCGCCTTCAGAATATTGAACGCCCTGGCGCCAGAAGAAGTTCAAAAGATTCTTCTCGAACTTCCGCGCCTCCGCGAGCAGTTCCTCATCCGACATGGCAGAGAACCTCGCCAAGCAGTGAAGAGCCCTCCGCGCCGGGGATGCCGAGGAACTGCGCGAGCCACACAAGCCCGATTCCGACAGCAAAGCCCGAAAGCCCCGCGGCGACGGCTCCGAGAATCGAATCGCCCGGCTGGGCGAGCGCGACCTTAACCGTCTTGCGGACGAGCGCGCGTACCGCCCAGAACGCGACGAGAGAGACGAGCGCGACGGCAAGGCCGCGGGCGAGCCCTGACGAAAGAAACGATTCAGAGAACCGCCAGCCGAAGGTCGCCGCGAAAGACGCGGCAAGACAGCCCGAAAAGAACGCAAGCGCCCCGGAAAGCCCGATGAACAGCCCCGTGACGACACCACCCGCCGCCAGCGCGAGGACAACGTAGTCTGGCGGCGCGAGCGTCACTTGGCCTTTCTCTGGGAAAGCGAATCGCGGTAGCTCTGGTAGGCATCGGCGTCCTCTTTCCTGCCGCCGACCTTGCGGAGCGCGCGGATGAGGCCGTCGATCGCCGACAAGTCGGCGGGATTCGCCGCGACCGCACGAGAGTAGAGCTCGAGCGCCGTAGCGTGCTGGCCGAGCTTCGCCGCGAGTTCGCCTGCCGCAAGGAACGTCGACACGGAGCTAGGACGAAGGGAGCACGCCGCCTTGTAGCTGTCGAGAGCGCGCTGGCGGCCCACGGGAGTCGCGTCGGTCTTCTCCCATGCCTTCGCGAGGCCAAGAGCCGCGGGATAGCTCAGGACGTCCGCCTTGCATGCGGCCGCGTATTCGTCGCGGGCAACCTTGAAGTTGCCCTTCTTCATCGCGGCGTCGCCACGGGCAAGCGCCGCCGCCGAAGCATTCGCGTCGCGGTTCTGCGCCCCGGGGCGCTCGGCGGCGCGGCGGGCGATGTCGGCCTTGATGCCTGGGATGATGACGCGCTGCGCGTGCATCGCGCGCGGGTCGGCCGTCTCGCCGAGGCGCACGAAGATGTCGAACTGCTCGAGTGCGGCGTCAAGGTAGCCGTAGGAGTCCCCGCGGTAGAGGAGCCCGAGATGGTAGCGCGCCGAGGCGTTGCGGCGGTCGAGGCGGATCGCCCTCAGGAATGCGATGCGAGCGGCGTCGCGCCTGTCGCGCGTCATCTCGACGATGCCAAGCCCCGTCCAGCCGAGGGCGCGGGCCTCGGGCTCGAGCTTCGCGTCGTCCGCGACGGCGGCGAAGCGGCTCGTCGCGCGGGTATAGTCGCCCGCATATAGGGCGATCTCCGCGTCGAGAAGCGCAACGTCGGGAGCGTCCGGATCGAGCGCCACGGCCTTCGCGATCGTCTCGCTCGCGTCGGAGATCTCGCCGCGTTCGCACTTGACCCGCGCGAGCATCACGAGGGCGTCTACGTTTTCTGGCGCGTAGACGAGGCACTTCGAAAAGAGCTTCCCCGCCTTCTCGAGACTGTGCGACTCGTAGGCGGCCATGCCGTCGGCATACTCGCGGACGCCGTCCTTCGGGTTGCAGCCGGCGAGAACCGCAAGAGCCGCCGCAAGCGAAATCGCGGAAACTCGGTTATGAACGAATGATGGCGAGAAATTCATCGCGCTTGGCCTCCATGATTTCCTTTGTCTTCCCTTCGAGGTTGAGTCTGACGAGCGGCTCGGTATTGGACATGCGGACGTTCGCCCACCAGCCCTCGGCGTCCCACGCATCGACCGAGACTCCGTCGAGCTCGAAGACGCGCGCCTTCGAGGCGTAGATGGACTTGATCTTAGCGAGGATTTCGGCAGGGGGAGTGACGGTCTTCGTATTGATCTCGCCCGACTGCGAATACTTCTTGAGCGGGGCGATGAGCTCGGAGAGGGGCTTCTCGGAAGCAGAGACGATGTTCGCGAGCGCAAAGGTCGCCATCGAGCTCGACTCGGCCGTGGAGTTCGCCTTGAAGTAGTAGTGGCCCGAAAGCTCGCCCGCGAAGATCGCGTCGTTCTGGCGCATCTGCTCCTTGATGAACGAGTGCCCGACGCGCGACATCATCGGCTTGCCGCCCGCCGCCGCGATCACCTCTTCGCAGACCTTCGTGGAGCGGAGGTCGTAGAAGCACGCCGCGCCCGGGTTAGAGGCGAGGAGATCCTGCGAGATGAGAGCAGTCACGAAGTCCATCGGGATTATCTCGCCCTTCTCGTCGAGGAATCCCGCGCGGTCTGCATCACCGTCGTACGCGACGCCAAAAGCGTACTTCCCGGGGTTCGCCTTCATAAGCGCCTGGAGGTCCTTCAGCGTCTCGTGGTGGAGCGGGTTCGCGTCGTGGTTCGGGAAGTCGCCGTCATACTCGCCGTAGAGCGCGTCGTACGTGATGTCGGAGTCCTTGAACGCGGCGGACTCGGCAATGCCCATGCCGTTCGCGAAGTCGAGCGCGAGATGGAGCGGACGCTTCATGTGCGCGAACTCCTTGACGTGCGCGGCGTAGTCGGCGGAGATGTCCACCTTCGCGATGTCGCCGCGGCCCGTCGGCGGCTCGTTGCCGCTCATGCCGGCGACAAGCTTCTCGATGTCCTTGATGCCCGTCGCGCCGGAGATCGGCACGGCGTTCGCCTTGCAAAGCTTGCAGCCGTTCCACTCCTTCGTGTTGTGCGAGGCGGTGATCATGACCGACCCGTCGGCGCCGAGCTTCGCATTCGCGAAATAGCTCATCGGCGTCGAGGCAAGGCCGATGTCGATGACATCGACTCCTTCGTCCACGAGTCCCTGCGAGAACGCGGCGAAGAGCTCGTCCGACGACTTGCGGCAATCGCGCGCGACGACCACTTTGCAGTTCTTCCCGGGGAAGCCGCAGAATTGCGCGTAGGCGCGTGCGATCTTGTAGAAGTCGTCCTGCTTGAGCTCCGTGCCGTATATGCCGCGGATGTCGTATGCCTTGAAGATGCTCATGATTTTTCCTTTCCTCGTTTGAATGTTCCTACATTATAACAAAAATTCACTTTGTAGATGCGCTCGGCGCAAAGAAAACGACATCGGGGCTCTCCTCGCGGCGCGCCTTTAGCACCGTGAAACGGGCGCGCGCAGTGCCTTCGGGTATCCTGACGCCCTTCCGCGACGACTGTTTCACCGTTAGCGACTCAACCCCGACGACGGTGCCAGAGGGCGATTCGAAGACGATTCGCATCTGGACGGGATCCGATCCCTTTGCGAGCGTGATGTTCGCGCTTACGTGCTTGAGGTCTGGGTCCAGCGGCAACGACTTCTCCGCCACCACGAGCGCAGGATCGTCTATAACTTCAATTGTCTTCGGCGTGAGCGACCAGACGGCGACGGCCACGACAAGCGCGACGGCGGCGGCAATCGCCGCGACAAGCCGCTTGCCCAAGGTCTTCTTCACTTCGCCGCGCTGCATGACGCTCGACACCTGGAACGGCAGGTAGCGGAACACGACCGTGCGCTCTGTCGAGTCGTAGAGAACGTAGGACGAGAGGCACTTCCCGCCGGACTCGCGTGGATATCCGACGGAGCCGGGGTTCACGATGTAGCGCTTGTGTTCCTCGATCGTGAAGTCCTGCGGGCCTGTCTTGTAGACAGCGCCCGAGCGTCCAGTGAGGAAAATCGCGGGCTCATGCGTGTGCCCTACGAAGACGAGCCGCGCGTCGCTCTTCGCAAAATTTGCCTCCGCGCCCTTCTCGTCGAGGATGTAGTAAAATTTTGGCGGATCGAAGACGTCGCCGTGGGCGGCCACCGCCTTGTCGAGCGTGCAGGTGTACGGAAGCGACTTGAGCCACTCGACGTCTTCTTCGGAGAGCGCCGCACGATGGCGCTCGACCGCCTCCTTCGCAAGGTCGATGAACGTCGACGCATCGCCTCGACCAGACACCGCGTCGTCGTGGTTCCCGGCGAGGACAATGAAGCATTCCTTCCTCGCGAGCGCCACCGTCTCGGAGGGAAGCGGGCCGTAGCCGACGACGTCGCCGAGGCAGACGATCTTCTCGGCGCCTTGCGCCTTTGCGTCCGCAAGGACGTTCTGGAGCGCCGTCACGTTGGCGTGGATGTCCGATATGATCGCGTATTTCACAGCACCTTCGGCCTTCCTGCGGCGACCTTTTCGGGCAGCATGCGGTTGACGAGCTCGTTCATCCAGAACGGCAAAATGGACAACCCCCACGATGCGAGGCGCATCGGCCACGGAAACGCGATGAGGCCGACATTGCGGTCGACCCGCCTCAGGATCACGCAGGCGGCCTTGTCGGCCTCCATGAAAAACGGCATCGGGCACGTGTTCCGTTCGGTGATGCGAGAACGGACGAACCCAGGACAAACGACAGAGACCTTGATCCCCTCGGGTTTCAACATGCCGCGCAGCGCGAGCCCCCATGTCTTGACGCAGGCCTTTGTCGCAGAATACGCGGGGCAGCTTTTCAAGGGTCCGTAGCCGGCGATGGAAGCCGTGATGACAATATGCCCGCCCGCGCCGCGGCGTCGAAACAACTCGATTGCCGGAAGGACCGCATTGACGACTCCACCGGCATTCGTCGCAAAGGTGCGCCGCACGTTCGCCTCGTCCTCGACGCCGGTTCCAACTCCCGCGTTCGCGAAAACGCGGTCGAGAGGCGCTTCGAAGTCGCAAGCCACAATCCAGTTGCGCATCTCCGCCTCGTCTGCGACATCGACTTTGTCGGCGACGACCGTCGCGCCCGCCGCACGACACGCATCCGCCACTGCGTCAAGACGCTCGCGATTGCGCCCGCAGAGGAAAAGCCGGTCGCCGCGCTTTGCGCACTCAAGCGCAAGCGCCTCGCCTATGCCAGAACTTGCTCCTGTGATGAGGACGTTCATGCTTGATGAGGATTATAACAAAAAAGCCCCGGCTTGTGGCCGAGGTTTTTTCTTAGTGCGTTGGTTGCCTCGCAGGGACTCGAACCCCAACAAGCAGAATCAGAATCTGCGGTGCTACCATTACACCACGAGGCAATCGCCTTTCTTTTCAGATTGGCGGGGTCGACGGGGCTCGAACCCGCAACCCCCGGATCGACAGTCCAGTGCGCTAACCAATTGCGCCACAACCCCGTTGCTCCGAAAAGTGAGAAGTAGTATAGCATAATCCCCCGCCGCCGCGCAAGGGGGGATTTTAGACATTTTATTTCGCCGTCATTTCAAATACGAGCTCGCCGCCGGCCATGAGATCGGCGTGCTCGATCGTCTTGTCGAGGGTCTTGCCGTTGAACGTCACGGACTTCACGTACTTGTTCTCCTTAGAGAAGTTCTTCGCTATGACGGTGAGCGTCTTTCCGTTCCCCGTTTCCCGCTTCCCGTTCCCCAGCCGTACCACGGCTTTCGGAATCTGCGGCGCACCGAGGACGTATGTTCCGCCACACGGGTTGAACGGATAGAACCCAAGCGCAGAAAAGACGTACCACGCGCTCATCTGCCCGCAGTCGTCGTTTCCGCAGAGCCCGTCCGGCTTCGGGAGGTAGAACCTGTCGAAGACGTCGCGGACACGGCGCGCCGTCTTGTCGCGTTCGCCGACGAGCGTGTAGAAGTAGATGACATGGTGGCTCGGCTCGTTGCCGTGGACGTACTGGCCGATAAGCCCAGTGACATCGAGAACGTCCCCTTCCACCTTCTCGGGCTGCTCGAAAAGCCCGTCAAGACGCTTCACGAACGCATCGCGCCCGCCCATAACCTCGACGAGACCGTCGGGATCCTGCATCACGTGCCATGTGTACTGGAAGGCGTTGCCCTCGGTGAAGTCGCTCTTGTCGCCGTAGCCGAGCGCGTATGGGTCGAACGGCTCGCGCCACTTGCCCTTCGAGTCCTTGCCGCGCGCAAGACCGACCGAAGGATCGAACACGTTCCGCCAGTTCCCGGCGCGCTTGAAGAAAAACGTCGCGTCGTCCGCACGGCCAAGCTTCTCGGCCATCTTCCCTGCGCACCAGTCGTCGTAGGCGCACTCCATCGTGCGTGAGACAGATTCTCCCTTGATTATGTCGAACGGATAGTAGCCGTACTTGTCGAGGAGGTCCCACTGCTCCTTGTGGCGGCCTTCGTGCTTCTTCGTCAGTGTCTCCTTAATCTGCGCGTAGACGCTCTCCCAATCGCCGGGGAACCCCTTGAGATATGCGTCTACGAGAACCGGCACCGAGTGCGTGCCGATCATGCACTGGTTATCGCGGCCCCAGAGAGTCCATATCGGGAGATACCCCGTGAACTCGCCCTGCCGCTGCATAGAACGCACCATGCCGGGAATGCGCTCTGGAACGAGGATCGTGTAGAGCGGATGCGCCGCGCGGAACGTGTCCCACGTAGAAAGCGTGGAGTAGTATGGTGACTGTCCTGCGTCGGAGATGTCGTTCGGCTGAATGAAGAGATGGTAGAGGGAAGTGTAGAAGTTACGCTTCTGCGCCTCGTCGCCCTCAACGACGATGCACGAGAGCGCCTTCTCCCACTTCTCGGCCGCGGCAGATGCGACGCGGTCGAAGTCCCAACCCGGAATCTCCGCCTTCATGTTCCTCTCTGCATCCGTGACGCCACCGAGCGCGGAGAGTGCGACTTTGACGACGAGCGACGCGTCCAAGGGAGCAAAGTCGAACACGAGGTCACGCTCCGAGACGAACGGGCGGCTGAACTCGACCTTAAAAGCGTAGGTGCGCTTTACCCAGTTGTTGACGACGACCTTGCCGGAGACGCCCGTCTTGCCGTCTGGAGCGACATCGCACGAACGGATGCAATCGACGGGCGTTCGGTCCCTCGTGATGCACCAGCGAGGGTCGACAAGGAGGCGGCTGCGCGCGCCCTTCGGATAGGAGATGCGGTAGATCGCGCAGCGTTCGGTCGCGGAGACTTCGACTTTCACGCCGCCGGCAAGCGTTACGACGTAGAGGCCAGGCTTCGCGCTCTCGCTCGCCTTGTCGTATGCGATGGAATCGGGAACGGCCGATCCGACGAACGGCAGGATCCTGACGTCGCCGAGGTCTGGACAGCCGGTGCCGTTGAGGTGCGTCTGCGAAAAGCCGAGGATCGAGGTATCGCCGAACCTGTAGCCAGAGCAGTGATCCCAGTCGCCGTTGCCGGTGTCTGGCCCCGCCTGAACGAGCCCGAAGGGAACGCATGCCGAGGGGAACGTGTGCCCCGTCCCAGCCGTCCCGACAAAGGGATCGACATGGCTTACGGCGGAATCCGCCGCAACCGCAAGAATAGCCGCGCCGAACGCGACCGCAACCATCTGTTTTCTCATCTCCATCTCCTTTTCCTTTTGTTCCGTCAACCGATCATCTTACGAAAGCGCTCCGGAGGCGGACAGGGCCGGAACGTGGCGAGATCGATGAAGGCGTGGCGCGTGAAGCCGCTTACGAGAACCTTGTCCTCGCCCTTCCGCCTGATTTCACAGGCGATCTCGAGACGAACGCCCTTTTGCTCCTGTATCCATGCAGAAATCTCGAGCAGGTCGTCGTAATGCGCGCTCCCGCGGTAGTCGCACTCCGCATGCGTCACGGGAAGCCCCCATCCCTCGGCCTCGCACTCCTTGTAGGTGTAGCCGCACGCGCGCATCAGCTCGTTGCGCGCACGCTCGAACATCGTCAGGTAGTTGCCGTAGTAGACTACGCCCATCATGTCCGTGTCGGCATACGGCACGCGATACTCGATCGATATCCTCTTCGTCGCCCGTTCCATCCGTCTGTCTCCCTGTAGGCGACATTATACCACATTCCGGCAGCCGGCGTCTGCGGCGTCCCCGCGCAAAGGTTGCCCGCGGCGGCGGGATTTTGGTAGAATGTGGGCATGAACTCGAAAATCTTTCTCGTCGCCTGCGGCTTGTTCGCCACGGGCGCCGCACTTGCGGGCGAATGCCCCGCGTCACTCGACTGGGACTCCGCGCAGACGGTCGCCCGCGGGATCAAATGCATCAACTTCAAGGTGGACCAGCCGCGGCTGATGGAAAACTACATCGTGCGCGTGGACCTGAAGGAGCCCGGGCTCCACATCACCGGCACGCACCGCGCGAAGGAATGGGGCGAGCCGATGCCGGACTACACCAACATGGTTATGGCGATCGACACGCGCCGCCAGAAGACACTGGACTTCCTTGAGGAGCACCGCAGGAACGGGACGAACATGGTGTTCGCGGTGAACACATCCGCCTGGGTTCCGTGGACAAAGCCCTTCACGCACAAATACGGCGCGGCTGTGAAGTTCCTCGTTTCCGACGGCGAGGTCGTCTCGCACGCGCAGCGGCGCGACCAGATGCTGGTGATCTTCACCAACAACGTCGCCGTGATCACGAATCAGCTGGACGATGCCCTCGTCCCCTCCGTAGCCATCGCGCATCCCGGCCACGGACCGAGCGGCATCATGAAGAATGGCGAGCCGACGCTGGTCAGGAAGAAAGGTCGCAAGCCCGAGCTCGCGCCTCGCACCGCCCTCGGTCTTTCCGCCGACGGGCGCTGGCTCTACGCGCTCGTCGTCGACGGGCGCCAGAAGGGATACTCCGACGGCGCCGACATGGAGGACCTCATCGCCGTGATGAAGGCCGCAGGCGCGTCCGACGCCATCAACATGGACGGCGGCGGTTCCTCTACGCTCGTCTTCTGGGACGAGGAGAAGAAGTCTGCCGTCATACCGAACCGCCATGACGCGAAGCGCCAGAGCTACCGCCCCGTTGCGATAAACCTGGGCTTCTACTTCGAAAACTGACCCTCCCGGTACTCACGACAATTGACTTTTGGGGGCGGAACCACTATAATTGCCTTGTCGTGGGTAATTCATTCGCCATATGTGGATTCCTCCTGTTCGCTGTGACGGCCCTTCACGGCGCGACGCGCGTCTGGGTGGGCGCAGACGGCGCCACACCGGCTTCCGCAGGCAAGCCGGTCTTCCTCGTCGGCGACCCCGGCGAACTAGAGCTCGTCAAGGCAGACGTCTCGGACGTCATCCCCATCAGGACCGAACTCGAGAAGGACGGCAAGTGGATCGACCCCGCCCGCTATGGCGAAGCCGCCGCTGTGCTGTTCGGCGAGACGGTGAAAATGGGGAGCGGGAAACAAGCCTGGACCGACAAGGCCGGCGCCGCCGCCCTGACCAACTATCTCGCGAACGGTGGCTGCCTCGTGTTCACAGGCGTCGCCTGGGAGCAGCTTTCAACCAACGCCACGCCAGAGGTCGCAGAACTCCTCTCCTTCCCCGTGCCCCCGGGCGGCGAGACATTCGCCGAGAAGAAGGCGCTTGCCGGGACGATCTTCTGCTGCACACAGTCGATTGCATCGATCCGCCGCTACTGCAGAGACAAAAAGATTTCCCTTGGTGACGCCGACGGCGAAGGCAACTGGGTGCCCTCCAACGAGGGCGAGCGGCTGGCTGCGCTGACGCGCGAGTATGACCGCGTATTCCGGCGCATTCCCGGGACGGACGACAAGGTCGACCGCCGCGACTGGGGTATCAAGCCCCTCGGCCCGATCGCGAAAGGCAAGCCCGACGACACCCTCAGGAACAAGCCCGTCTTCGCCAAGTCCAGGCCCAACTACAAGCCAGGACTCAAGGTCCTCTCGCCCGGTTCGAAGGCCTACATCGTCTGCGAGAAGACCATCAAGGTCAACGGCCGCGAGTCGGCCTCGCAGTATCTGGCAAACGAGCTAAACTGGTACCTGAAGGCAATGAGCGGGCTCGAGGCGGAAGTCGTGCCGATCGACGAGAGGAAACGCGGCGCCTTCACGCCCCAGCCGGAGGACGTCTGTGTGTTCGTCTCGGACCGCTTCCTCGCGAAGGAGCTCTTCGGCATCGACTACGAAAAGCATCCGGTCGGCACGTCGTTCCTGCGGCGCAAAGGCAACTGGTTCCTGATCGCCGGCGAACGCTCCGGCGCGAGCCATGCGCTCACCTACCTGCTCGAGACGATGGGCTGCCGCTACCTCTGGCCCGGCGACGGCGGCTCGGGGAAGATCGTGCCAAAGAAGTCCGAGATTGTCTTCCCCGACTTCGGCGATTGGACCTACACGCCGGCCGTCAAGCACCGCGGCATCCGCACGCCGATTCCCAACGCCAAGCAGTTCCGCGAGGGGAACGGAAAGAGCGCCGTGAAGCATGGCCAGGACGCGGATGCGTTCCGCGAGGAGATCATCAAGTACCGCAGCGATTTCGACCTGCCGGTGACGAACCGCGACTTCTATGCGTGGCACGGAGTCTCGGACCGCGACTCACTTGACGGCGACTACGCCTGGGGGCACTACTTCAAGGACTACTACGACAAGTATTCGGCGGAGCATCCCGAGTTCTTCGCGCTCCAGCCGAACGGCTCGCGGGACCAGTCGAAGGTCCTGGGGAAGAAGCACGAACGCGCGACGCTCTGCCTCTCCTGCCCCGGCCTCGTCGAAGTGACTGCCTCCAACCTCGTGGCGCGCTTCGCGCAACTACCGACCTACAAGGCGCTCTCGATCTCGTTGCCCGACGCCGGCGGCGCCCAGCAGTGCATGTGCGAGAACTGCCGACGGCTCGATCCGCCCAACGCGCGGATCTACTCGGTCAAGGTGGGATCGGACGCGAAGGTTCCGTACCCGGCGATGACCGACCGCGTCATTTGGTTCGCCAACCAGGTCGCGGCCATCGTGAAGAAATCCTGCCCCGACAAGAAGCTCTGCTTCTACGCCTACAACTCCTACACGCCGCCGCCTTTCTACTACAAGCCAGACCCGATGCTCGTGGTGCTGACCGTGTGCGGCGACTATTCTCGCGCCGGCAACGCGACAGGCAACTTCGCCTCGTGGGCCAACTTCGGCATCCCGACCTACTGGCGGCCGAACCTGCTCTGGGGATTCAGGACCGTCTCGCCGCAGAACTTCGCGCGCCGCCTCTTCAATGACCTCGAAATGATGAAAGCCAACAACCTCGAAGGGACGGACTTCGACTGCTACTATGACCAGTGGGCGGAGTTCGGCTACGTCTACTACATGCTCTCGAAGGCGCTGATGAACCCCGACCGACTCGACTTCGACACGATCTCGGACGACTACCTCGCGAGCGGCTTTGGCCCGGCGGCGAATGCGATGAAGAAATACTACGACCTGCTCGAGAAACACTTCGTCGCATGCGCAGAAACCCCATGGACGGAGCGCCACGGCTGGTACTCGTACACGCGCAAGCTCGACATCGACGCGCTGCAGCGGTGCTTCGACGAGGCCCGGTCGCTCGCCGCCGGCGACGACGCTGTCCTTAGGCGCATCGCTCACTTCGAGATCGGACTCGTCCCCGCGCGGTTCGAGAAGGCGATCGTCGCCGCCTACGACGCGGGAGACCGCGAAGGCGTCAAGGCGGCGCAGGCGAAGTTCCGCGAATGGATCGACGCCGAGGCGCCGAAGCACATCTCGGCGGTGAACCCCGTCCGCTACTGGGATTCCTACAAGACGCCCTGCTTCTCAGTGCGCTGGTGACAGGTCACTGGAGATTGCGTTCGCGCGGGCATTCCGCGCACGGATAGCCAGACGGGGCCTTGTATCCCGGCTTGTCGACCGGGCGTTTGTCCACATACATCATGTACACCGCGTTGTCGCGGATGTCGCCAAGCCCCTTCCTGAGCTCGGCTCCTGGCTCGGGGAACAGGCGCACAAGGCGCGTCGCATGCGTCGGCACGTCGGCGAAATACGCGCTCGAAAAGACGCCGAGGTCCTTCTGCTCCCAGAGGTCGCGCACGCGCCAGCGGCCCTCGATGCCGAGAGATGCGAAGTCCACGGTAACGCGCGTAGGTGCAACGAAGGTGTTGAAGAGCGCAAATACGAGCGACCCGTCGCTCATCGGCTTCGCCCAGATCTCGGCGCGCGGACCTCTCGCGACACAGGCCGCCTGCGCGCCGAGCTCGTCCTGACTCGTCTCGAGGACCTCGTCGTTCGTCAGAAGCGACATCGTGAAGTCATCGACCTTCGTGAGGTCGCAGCCAATCAAAAGCGGAGAGCAGAGGATCGACCAGAGCGAAATGTGCGTGTACTGCTCGTTCGGCGTCAGGCGGGAAGGCCTGAGCTTCCCCCAGCCGAGCCGCCCGACGACGAGCATATCTGGGTCATTCCATGCGCCAGGCCGCGCGTAAGGCCACGAATCCTGCTGCTTGTGCAGTATCTGCCACATCGAACTCCAAGTATCGGTAATGTCGCCCGTGGTGCGCCAGCAGTTGCCGCCGACGGACTCTCCCCACGTCGACACCGACCCCATGCCATACTGGCACAGCGAGAACACGATGTCGCGGTCCTGCGCCCGCAGCGCCTCGCCCATCAGCCGATACGGCAGCATGACGCGTCCGTGGTCGTTGCCGACCGCCACGCCGCCGTAGGAGCACCAGTCGTACTTGAGGTAGTCGTAGCCCCAGTCCGCGTAGGTCTTCGCATCCTGCCATTCATGCCCCCAGCTGCCGACGCACCCGCCGCACGTATAGGGACCAGGCGAGGAATAAAGCCCAATCTTGAGGCCCTTTGAATGGGCGTAGTCGGCAAGTTCCTTCATCGACGGGAAACGCTTGTTGACGGCGATAGACCCGTCCGGATTGCGCTCCGGACCCTGGAGGGTGGGGTCGTTCTTCGCCGAGGGCTTGTTCTGCCAATAGTCGTCGATGTTGATGTATGCCCAGCCGTGGTCCGCAAGACCCGACTTGTCGAAGGCATCGATCGTATCACGGATGTTCTTGGCGGTGACCGCGCCAGCGAAGCAGTTCCACGAGTTCCACCCCATCGGCGGAGTAAGCGCGATCTTGTCGCCAACGACGAGCTTGAGCGAACGAGAGTCCTCGCCCTTGGAGTTCTTCGCCGTAAACTTGACTATGTATGTGCCGGGATTCTCGACGGCACCGCCGAGGATGCCCTTCTCCGCGTCGAATGTCGCACCTGGGGGAAGGCCCTCCGCCTTAAGCACAAGAGGTCTCTCGCCCGTCACGGGGAGACGCCATACTATCGGATGCCCGGGCCTCACGCCGAAGATGCGCGCACCGTTGATACGTGGCGTCGCAGGAGCTGGCGGCGTGAGTACGCCGAGCTGCGTGTCGTCCATCTTGCACGGAACGGGGCGCTTCCCGTCCTTCATCGTGAAGAACGCGTTGGCCCAGTCCGCATGGTCGAACCTGTCGCCATCGTCGGCATCGAAGACGAAGAGCCACACTGTCTTTGCGCCCGCGAGGTCGGCGTGAACGTGGACGCTCTCGCGCCGCCCCTTCAGGACGCCGGAGGACGCGACTTCGCGACCGTCCGCAAGCACCGCGAACCTTACGCTCGCGTTGTCCTTCCCGCTTGGAAATACCTCGGCGTCAATCCCCACGTCGGCGTCGAACGAAAGCGCCTGGCCGCCGACGTCGAACAGCACATACGACGTCGAATGCGTCCCGACGCCGCGCTCGAAAGTCTTCGTCCCTATGCGAAGCGCCTTGCCCTCGACGGACTTGTTCAGCTTTGGGGTCCCATACCCGCAGGTCATGCCTTCTATCGAAAGCTCGTCAAGCCACACGATTTCGTCCGCAACCGCCGCGACCGCCGCGACGGCCACGCCAAGCAACATCATTACTTTAAGATTCATTTTTCCTCCTTAAAAACGCCGACAAGATGAAGACTTCAATTTTTATGCGAAACATTATACCACATTCCGAACTCCTTGTATCCGCGTGCGCGGAGGCGACAGGCGGGGCATTTGCCGCAGCCGCGCCCCGGGATGCCGTTGTAGCAAGTGAGGGTATCGTTCTCGATAACGTCGAGGATGCCTAACTTCGCCGCAAGGGCCCACTCCTCCGCCTTCGTCTTGTGTATGAACGGAGTGACGAACTTGACCGGCCAGTCGAGCGCAAGGCGCGTCGCCTTCTCGTGTGCGCGTATGAACGCCGCGCGGCAATCGGGATAGCCAGAGAAGTCCGCCTCCGAAACGCCAGTCCATACCTCTTTCGCGCCAAGTGACTTCGCCCAGACGGACGCAAGCGTGAGGAAGACGGCGTTCCGCCCTTCCACGACGGTGTTGGGACACTTCGCGCCCTTCTTCTTCTCGATTGTAACGCCCTTCGAGAGAAGCGCATTGTCGGTGATCGAGGAATAGAACGAAAGCGGCACGCGCTTCCACAAGGCGATCTTGAATATTCCCTTGGCGAGACGGCGCGCGAACTTCGTCTCGAGCGCATGGCGCTGGCCGTAGGAGTATGTAATCGCCGCGACATTCTCAGCGCCATGTTTCTTCACGGCCATCGCGAGCGCCGTTGCGGAATCCTGCCCGCCAGAAAGAACTACCACTGCCTTCATGCGATCCCCCATTCCTTGAGCGGCTCGACGGGGAGCCCCATTATGTTCTCGTAGCTGCCCGAATACGATTCGACGATCAAGTCGCCAGACTCGTCTATGTC
>Ga0265300_10000829_pt1 | contig 31252 bp, 25 predicted proteins | sample AusTroGonzalo_MG_FD_193482 | JGI IMG/M metagenome (GOLD analysis project Ga0265300, IMG submission 193482) | Bovine rumen microbial communities from tropical cattle in Woodstock, Queensland, Australia - Gonzalo_03 | ecosystem: Host-associated > Mammals > Digestive system > Stomach > Rumen ...
AGCTGTCCTCGGCCGCTCAGATCGATTCATGGCACCGTGATAGAGGTTTCCACCTCGGCATCGGCTACCACTACGTGATCCGTCGTGACGGAACGATTGAGCCAGGTCGCCCGGAATGGCTTATAGGCGCCCACTGCCATGTCAAAGGGCATCATTACAATACCCATTCGATTGGCATCTGCTATGAAGGGGGACTTGATGCCCGCGGTCAACCCGACGACACGCGCACGGCTGCGCAGAAGAAGACGATGCGGCAGTTGCTCGAAGACCTGCACCGGCGTTACCCCCGCGCCTTGATCGTAGGTCATCGCGACCTTAGTCACGACCGCGACTGTCCGTGCTTCGATGCGTATAAAGAGTATGCTGACCTGCAGCCGAAATGATGAGAAGTAACGTAATCGCCCCCGTTAAGCATCGGCTTAGCGGGGGCGTTGACAATTTTTTCAGGGGGATTTCTTTCTCTTTTAAGTTTTTTGTGTAACTTTGCAAGAATTCACATCTTTTTCTTCTGAGCTTGCTCATAGCTCATGAAATGAATGTGGTATCTTTTGTGGCACCTGCCAGAAAAGTGCGTATTAGGCTACGTCTTATTACCCAATATCTGTGATGTATCGCACACATTGGGTACGCTCACATGAGTTTTCTCAACTCCTCTGGTTCAGGAAGTATACCTTGGCGGTAATTCGTCCGTTGCCAATGGACGAATTTCAATATGTCCTTTGTCGCCTACAGGAATGATGCTGTTTTGTAAATCGTCCGCTGACAATGGACGATTCTCGAACATGCTGCACCATGCCTCATAGAAGATGCGCATACGTTTGATGCTGGTCTCAGAAAAACCTCTTAGTCCAGGTAGTTCCTGTTGCAGCAATTCTGAGATGGTACCAATAGATTTGTTTCTGTTCCATATTAATCGTTTGCAAAGTTAATGTTTTTATTCCGTATATCGTTATTCTCTCTCCGTTTTATCGCAGTTCGTCACTTGTAGAATGTAATCCAATTAGTCCTATACTTGTAACTTGGAGCCAATTTGCTTTCAGAAAAGATTTCTTTTACCTTGCCGTCTTCGTCTCTAAACCATGCATAGTTCCAGCCTCTGCCCATATCCAGATAGAGAGCATGAGTAACCTTATAGGCACTCAGGCATTTCACAAAGAACTCGTATGTCATCACCTTATTCGACTCGATGATGCACAGTTTACCATCCTTCTCACACAATGCCCTGTAGATAGTTCTGTTATTCTTCATCTTTGTGCCAATAGGCCTGACTGCGCTATCCTTGATAATCAGCAACTGGCAGAATCCCATTTCCCATCCATTTGCTTCTGTGGGATAGTCAGCTTTCCTCATAAACTTCCATTTGCCTTTGCCCCAGACGAATCCTCCTGTATTAGCCTTACAACGATAGCCCTTCTTCATTTCCCCATTGCAAATATGATTATCCGCAATGTTCGTATGTTTGAACTCATTTAGCAACTCTCCGGTAAAAGCCGCCTCGCAACAAAACTCCACATCCTTCTCTGAAGTCTTAGGCATCTGCCCACATATCAAGTCGATCTTCGTATACTCCGGATAGTACACATTGAGATTGACCGTTTTCTCAACAGTTACAGCTTGCCCTCGTATTGAAAAAAATAACAAGACCGTCAGACAGAGAATTATATTTCTTTTATTCATTCTTGCTATTACATTTAATCTTTTATTCTTTCAGCTAATAATAGGCAGTTCATAGATACTTTCAATATTCAGTTCTCTTTCAATAATATAATCAGGGAATTGTTTATACGGAAGATTCTTTCCCTCTGCCTTTTCAAGTCTTACAAAAGACTGGTCTCTATTTTTATAAAGGGTCTGCTCTAAAGTTCTGCGAAATCTCAATTTCCGATTAACTGTCTTGGGAGTAAGGGCAATATTCAGCCCTGCTTGTCCTCCCATCGGTACAGAAGGGTAAACAATGCCATCAAAGTTCATGTCTTTGACAATATCAGTAGCAATAGTGGCTGATATAAGATACTCATTGTCATTTTTAACCTCTTTTGCAAATTCAGCACTGACAAATCTTGAGATTTCTTTTTCCTCATCTGAGGAGTTCTGCTCTCCATGAAAAAGGGTGAATGCGTCTCGTAGTTGATTTAAAATAATATTGTCTTTAACTTCAGTAAACGTCTCGTCGTTTATCAAAGAAACAATATGCAATGGTTTTACAACCTCCCAATGTGATAGAGTAATGGTTTCACGACCAACGGAAGATGTACCTTCTCTACATAGTTTAGAACATTCTCCAGTAACAATAGCACGTGCATTTTCCTGATGTGACTGGTCATCTGAAATGACTCCATAAAACATCGTTTGCCCTTTTAGTGTAGCTCTTTGCATTGAGATACATTTTTCAGCTGGACAATATGTCATCTGTGACCTTTTTGTATAGCCGCTCCCTCTTCTTCCTCTCAATATATAAATTCCTTCCTTTATGTAAAAGGGTACACATAAGATTGTTAAGTCCGCTAATATACTGCGCACGTCATCAGGTGTACTATTTATATAATCCATTTTTTTTAGTGTTTCTAACGTAGTCATAGTAAATCTTTTTTTGAGAGATTAATATTCCTATTTTCATCAATAAGACACATTTTCAATAAAAAAAGCTAGATAAACTTCTTTTATGATCTCTTTAATCAATATTCCAATAAGCATCAGGATCACCATCAAATATTGTGTCTATGTCATCGTCACTATATCCCATTTCTCTTTGTGCATATGAGTTGGAATAATCATTCTCAATATAATTATTTCTGTTCTTCCTTTCTTTTCTATCATTTCTGATTTCACAAATGACTTTTTCAAATTCCTCGTCAACTCTTCTATGTAATTCCTCAAGAACTTCCTCATCTTCTATTCTCTCCAACTCGCAATCTCTCTGATATTGGGACAATATGAATTTTTTTGCCTCTTCTATATCTGATAGAAAAGGAAGAATTTGGTTGTTTTCGAATTCCTCATATTTGGTACTTTTTAAATAGTAATCCAACCATGATTTACACCCAGAATCAAATGATTCATCTTCAATCCACTTAGCCAACTTGCTATATAATTCTTCTTGCTCGTTAGAAAAGACTTCTTCTATAAAAATCCTTGCTCTTGGATAGTCATCAATATATCGATATAATGAACATAATTCAAGTTTAACCCCACAATTCCAAATTTCCTCTTTCATGGCTTTGAACTTTTTTTTAATCTTGAATTGATATTCAGTAGAAAAGGAATCAATAAAGTTTGTACTATTTATCCATTCACTTAAATCTAATAACAAGTAATATAACGAATCATGCACTTCTGTTTCATTTTGATTCTTAGGAAGTTGGGGTTTCAAGATAAACAGAGAAGACCCTATTAACCGTTGTAAGAAATTTAAAGATTTGTCATAACTTCGGATTCGCTTAATAAATCTCTCATTCTGAACTAAAGTTATTAAATTTTCAAAACGTTCATTAGTGAATATCCTATGATTATACTCCTCTAAGTATTTCTCAGAAGCTATGAAGTACATAAGTTTGTCATCTTTACAATATTCTTTTACTGTGGCTAATTCATTTGTTATTTTATCATGAATAATTTGTCGGTCATATTTTTCCAGCCAAAGTAATAGAGATTTTGCGATTTCATTCTTTTGTTCTAAATTTAATCGGTTCCCAACTCGCTCTATTGTGGATATTCTCTTGTTGATTTCATTTCCATCAGAAGTAGTGCCTGCAGAAACTTTATCCACAGTTATTTCTTCATTCTCAGTAAAATATTGATTCTTCACTGTATCCATAATATCCATTGTATGATTTTATATTAATATCTCGCTAGTGTCTTTCTTAAAGATCACTATAATTCTATTTTATCAGGATTAAAATCGTAAGAAATTTGTCCTTTTGTGTCGCAATAAGCATGAGGACGACATTTAAACAGGTAGAGAGAATAATCTTCTTGATTATCATCCTCATAGTCACCAATATGAATAATACTCTCAACATGATTAGGTCTGTCCTTTATTTTATGGGACAGTTCTTTACCCACAGCATCTAAAGACTCTGAGGTTGGCAAATATAGTTTTCCATCATCAAACAATTCGTATGGAGCAATATAATATTGACTTGCTATGTGGTAGTATTCAAATCCTGGTTTCATTTTATACAAATAATTTCTTATGACTTCTTCAATTTCAACATCAATATAGTTTACGGAAATTTTATTGTAATTGAAATCATATCTATCATTTTTATATATAATACAATGTTCATTTACGCTGATATTATAGTCATATATGTTTTTATCAAACATAAAATCAGGAAATTTGTTATCAATTAATATCCCATCCTCTATAATTATTATTCCACTATCTTTCCGGTCATTAAAATAATGGAAGCAGTTATGACTAAAAGTTTTGTCCTCTTCGGCACTGACATGATCTTTTGTGGATAGGATTTTTTTGTAGCTTTTTTCAGAGAGACACTTCCCGTCAAGAGAAAAGAAACGATATCTATAGCATGATTGATGATGGCCATCTGGCATCCTAAGTATCATGAAATTCTTAAAAATAAGACATTCAAGGCAATAATCTGGCATCGAATCAATTTTCCTTAGATGGAATAAATATTTTTCTCTTCCTTCTCGCTCACCTTCTTGGCATACAGTCTGATAAAGTTCTTTTATAACTTTTACTTCGTCATTATCCAGTGTTATATCTTTCTCAAATTCATCTAATGTAATTGATTTGTCTGAAATGTAATGACGTGGATATTTATAGTCAGAATAATAGTTAACTTTTTCCAATAGTTTACATTTTTCTTCTTCTCGCTTTCCTTCAATTATTTCTACCTGCTTTTTTAGTACTTTGACAATTGTACTATTAATATTCGTACTAAACTTAATCAACGATGCATCATTAGTCCTATCAATTAAATTAATCATTTTGTCTACATCATTGACCTCAACAAAATCAACGGCTTCAGCATTCTTAACAATTACGATAATGTCACGGTTATCATCTGGAACAGATAATAAACATTGGTTTTGTTCAAAAATACTTTCTATTTTGAATTTATGAGGAATCTTGAATAATTTCTTATAATCATCGAGTTGATAAAAGGAATTATCGTATTCAACGATGCCCAGTCCCATCTCTTTTGGGATAAACACGTCATTGTCATAAGGATTATACCAATCGCTCTTGAAATCAAGAGATTTATATAGGTATTTATCAATATCTGATTGGTAAATAATTTCCTCTCCATTTTCGCTTATGACACACTTCAAGAAAGGTCCTCTAAAATCGGGATCTTTACCTGGTGCAGAAAAATCTTTATAATGATAAACGAGATAATACCCTTTAGAAGTACGATAAATCTCTTCAACATAATCATAGCAGCCATAGCCATAATAAAGTACTTTATTGTCTCTATTTATTAGGTTGGGAATAGAACCGCTATATGCAATAGCAACCCCTTTACGCCATTCACTTATAGAATTAATCTTAAGTTTGCCTATTTGGACATTGTAGTTCTGTGTAAATAGCTTACGAAAATCTGATGCTACCATATATTATTTGTCATTTGGATTACAGTGAATTATTTCTTCATTATTCAAATTATCTCAATTCGATTTTTGAAAGCTTAATGGTTTGAAGACTGTATTCTTCTCTAAGTAGTTGTGATATTATTTTTGCAGCATTCTTATTTATATAAGGTGAGAGTATGACTTCATCTATCATTGTTTCAGGGGTGACAGCAATAAACTCTCCACTTAAAGAGTTTATACTCTCATCTTTTGGTATGAAATAGAAACGAACTTCATACTCATCCTTGTAATATCGTTCTTTCGAAAAAAGACACTCTTCAAATGGTTTTGAATTATATCCATCATAGGAAATATGGCCACAAACTATTTTATATTTATCTGTATTTATTGATGCTATGACATTCTCTATTTTTGACTTAATCCTAACTCCAATTTTTGTTGTGTAATTCTTCCACATCAGAAGGCTCTCTGTGTTATCCTTAGTCCAACATGAAGTTAGCCAAGAAGCCGATTCTCTATACCTATTCAGCTTTTCTGATAATTCCTGAGTCATTTTTGTTATCTCATCTTTATTTAGTTGTACTCCAATAGAATTGAGTCCAAAAAGGCTTTTTGGCGGTAATACAGATTCACCTTTATCTTCAAAGTGACACTTTCTGTTTACAAAATACTGTTTGCTTTCAAGAAGGCTGATGAGATAATCTAAATCCATATACTGGTAAATAGATATGTTATCTTCCCAACCTTTCAAAAGATAGTAGAAATTAGTGAGTCTCATTTTTACCTCCATCTTATAATACAATCCTCCCCATTTGAGTTATTTATAATTGTCCATGGACGTAAATACTTCCTCACTCTTCTATCGAATTCATCTTTAGCATCTTCTTTAAGTTCTTCAAAAGAGTTGTACTTATAATTTAGATCCTCCCAGTTGGGTTCGTTTACATCTTCAAGGTTTATATCATTAGCAAAGTAAGTTAGATCTCTTGGGGTTTGGTCAAGTATTCCCCACTTTCCACCTTTTCTAACAGCGGCATAATGCATATAATAATTACCAAGAACCGACCTTGAAATTCTTTGCAATACACATTCATCGAATTGAGGTTCTACATAGTATATATATTCGAAATCATGATTTCCTGTTCTTTTGCAACAATATTTTTCACTGTAAAAGTAACTTATTACGCAGAATCCTACTTTACCATCTTTATAAGTAAGAATCGAAATGACTCTTGGTGAATATAAAGAGGAATCCAGCATTATCTTGTCATACTTAATGGGTAATATCAATTCACCTTTATTATTTATGCAACCATAGTTTTCTCCAGTTTTTACCAGGAAGAGCTCTAACCATTGTTTATTATCTGATAGAAGTGTAATATCATCAAAAGTATTTGGATAAATAGTGCCATGATGAATATAACCAAGAGACCATCCTTTTTCATTTTTCTCTTTAAAATATTCATTTCCAAGCGGAATAATTTTCTCATGTTTGATAGGGAGAATCTCTTTTGTATTATCATCAATAATGCCATATGCCCCATTTAAGGATACAACACACCTATCACCATAGCAATCAATGCTATCATAAACAGGAGGAATTATACGACTATTCTTCAATAATCCATATTTCCCTGCTTTTTCTATGAGTAGACCAGAATACTCATTATTGCTATTAATATACTTAGTCACATTATCAAATTCAAAAGCAGATAACTTTCCCATATACACCGCATATTTACTGGCTTTTTTAACGGCAAATTTATATGGCTCAAATGGTTTAATTTCATCATATTCTACAGGTATCAGTACTTCTCCTAAAGTATTATATACACCATATTTACTGTCTTTCTTTATTATGAAAGTACGTGATGTAATAATATCATCACCTTGTAGATTCTCGTTTATATCAAATACAGGTTCAATATCATCAGCATCGAATAAAAAATCTTCAACTCCATCATTGTAAATATTAGCAATCAACACTAATATTTTTCTTTCTTGTTTGCAGATCCAATACCCCGTTCCTGCTCTTAGAACATAGTCACAATTGAAGTTTGCTTCTTTTATAACTCTTTTATTATAATCCTTTGTTATAACTCTTACAATCCATTTGTAATCATTCCAAATGGGAGAAAAATGCCAACTAGTTTCTCCTGTATCATAACAGCATGGATTAGGCATGAGTTCAAATATACCGTCAAGCCCCTGTAGGTCACCATTCCAACTCGTCTTATAATAATGACCATCCTCTCTCTCTTTGTAATAACCTGTAGAATTAATCTTTACTTCTCTACCCAAGAAAATCACATCAGCTTCTCCTCTTTCATTAAAATTGCCTACATTATTAAAGATGAAAGGAATAGCTTCTTTACCATTAAAATCAATATAACCATAAAAATGATGAGCCCCCACTTTCTTGTAAACAGGCACAATTGGGTATTTATGGTCATAGCCAGCATTATAGTACTCTGCAATCTTATCACATTTCGATTTCGAGTAGACTATTATCCTATTATCAATCCCCAGAAGAATGGTATCATCAGATTCTCCAATATAATCAAACCATCTATTGAAGAATATATTTCCATCACTATCTATCATTGTGGTTTTTCTTCCTTCAGAAAAATCACGAACTACGAACGCTTTGGCATCAACAAATTCATTAACCGAATAATATATAGGAGGAATAACGACATTCAACTTCTTATCTACGAAACCATACAAGCCATTATGGCAGAATGAGGCTCTATTGCAATGGAATACTAATGATGAGTCATTCTTTAAGATTTCAATAACATCATCCAGTTTATCATTAGTTTCATCTATTTTCTGTAGAAGCTGATTATCTGAGGGCTTAATCTCCAAATCATACTCTTTGATAAGATTGCCATCTTCGTCTTTTACTTGTATAAGGTAGCCACCAGTCTCCAATGTTACCTTTAACATAGATTCTGATGCAACCTTGCCAGCGAGTTCCATATCAATGAAGACTTGGCAATCTTTGTCTGAAACGAATTTAACTATAGCCATAATAAACAAATCTGTATTGTTTTACTTTGACGACACCAGCAATTCCTTCACATCCACGTCGAGGTGGCGTGCTATCTCGTAGAGTTCTTGCTCTGGCAAGCGGCAAAGCCGAGCGGTTCCACTGACGGCTGCACCCTGTTTGTCATCCAGCGTGAAACGGACTGATGCTGTGACCCATCTGCTCTGAGAGCCAGGTACCTGTTCTTTCTTTCTCAGCCAGAACTATCTTGACCTGCGGTCGAGCCTGCTCCCACTCGGCAGAGTCGAAGCTAACTTCACTCTGCACTCGCTTACTCGCAGCCTTTAGCCTGTTATAGCGTTGTATCTCCATATCGCTTTTAATTATTCTTGCCCAACATTGAGCGTTCTGTGCGCAAATATAATCAAAAATATTGAGGATACAATAATTCAAGAACATAAATTAAGAAAAAGAGTCGTCTTTTCTCTTGATACGGTATCATTTCGCACTAATTTCTGCTTGCAATTCCACAATTATGCTCTATAGAAGGGCGTAGCCTAATACGCACTTTACTGGTGAGCCGCTTTTTCTTTAGATTTTTACTCCAAAACTTGGAAGTTTCAGTATTTGTTTGTACCTTTGCAAAGTTGATAAAGAGATAATATTAGAATAAGTCATGGATGTAGCATTCATTCTGGATAAGTATTTCAAAGGGACTCAGAACGTCTCAATAGACGTGTTTGATGCACAAAACCTAAATGTTGTGTATCGGGATGTTGTCAATGCCATGACATCTCATTTTGAAATAGAGGTCAGTGTGCTGCAGGCATTGAGTTATTGTCTTTATGAGATGATGGACAATGTGCATATCCACTCTGGCAAGCCGTTGGGAACGGCTATGACATATTATGATGATTCGCGTAAGACGCTGCGCATTTTAATTGCAGACGACGGTATGGGAATCAGAAAGTCGCTCGCAGAGAACGAGAAATACAAAGACATCACTGAAGCTGAAGCACTTAGGTTATGTCTGGAGGATACCATCACTGATGGTAAAGGAATGGGATTTGGTCTTTATACCATTTCAAGACTTGTTGACCGCATTGGTAAGGAGTTCATCCTGCATTCAGGAACTCATAAGCTGATCACCAAAGACGGTAGTACAACAGTCATTGAGAATGGCTTTTGGCAGGGCACTCTCATCTATATGGAAATAGGAACAGGTGAGGAGATCGATGCCAATCAGGTCGTTGATCATCGTGCAAACGTAGCTGAAGAATATAATGAGGCATTTGTGGAAACGGAAGAATTGGAATCGCTATGGTAGAATTTAAGTTCATAGATTACGGAACGGACTTTGGGACACGTGACATGGGTCAGAAACTCCGAGAGAAACTTCTGCCGTTGATTAACGGCAATGAGAAGGTAGTGCTTGATTTCACTGGTGTTAACGTGGTATCAAACTCTTTTGCTGATGAATGTATAGCCAAACTTCTTTTGGAGATGCCTTTGTCAGAATTGAAGCGTCGTACTACGTTTCGTGGATTAAACCCGTTGGCTGAGCGGAGTGTTTTGGTAGCCCTTCAGCGTAGATATAAAGTCATCAATTCCTAAACCAAGACTTTGCAGTCGTGAACGGATATTATTACTACGGAGTGGCGGCGGCGATCTATATCGCATTGTCGAGCCAAGTGCCACTTGCACGTCTATCGACTTCGGCTATACCCCCACCATCGGTGAGGACGGGAAGCATCTGGTATGATATAAGTTTTGGGGTTATATTTTGACGCCGACGGTGGCGAGGAACCAGCGGCCCTGTTGGGGAACGAGGTTGTTGTTGAAACCGCTGCGCTCGTAATGCGTATTCAGCAGGTTGTGGATGTTGAGACCGATGGTGACGGGGCCCAGCGTGTATTCGCCACCGAGGTTGACGATGCAGCGGGCAGGCATCTCTATATTTTGATTTAAGTGAGAACCCAGTTCATCGATCATTCTTACACATTTTTCCATAGTTTCCATATCCCCCGCCGCTTCGGCTTCCTCAGCCTTTACAACATAGTTATACATCATCACGAAATTCCGGCTGTCATAAAAATACGAGTTCTGTCGGCTCTCGAACAGAATGTGTGTGTGGAGCCTCAGACGAGGCATGACCTTCCAGGTCAGCACGCCGTTTGCCACGATGGCGGGCGTATTATTGTTCTTGTTGGCGCCAGACGCCGGGTCGTCTTCCTCAATCACTTCATGCAGCAGTTGCGACTTTAAGGTATGGGTCCATGTCAGGTTCAGATCTGCCGTGAAGCGTGGATGGTGGTAACTGCCCTTCAGCTCCAGACCGATGGCATGGTTATAACTGTCGTTTGTGTAATAATTATACAGATACGACACTATCAGATCACTGGCGCGGTTGTAGAAGAAGTTGGCCTCTACGTTCAGGCTGCGAGCGCGGTTGTTGCCGGCTACAGACAACTGCCAGGAGTGCATCCGTTCTGGTTGCAACGAGTTTGAGTATTTAGAATTGAATCCATAGAGTATGTGCCATAACATATCCTCGACAGGGTAGATATATGGGAAATCGACAAACGCTTTCGAGTAACTGAGTTTCGCATTCCATGTGGGCCGCAACAGGATGAGGGCGATACGGGGTGACCACTCATTGACGTAGGTGTTGTCGATGCGGTGTTTATGGTCGTAGCGCACACCGGCATTGAGGATGAGCGAGCGCCACTGGTGTTTCAGCTGGAAGGCTACGTTGGCGGAATTCTCATGACCGAGGCTCCAATCTCTCATCTCCGGAAAGTCAGAGGTCTCATAATCATAGTCATAGCCAAAATGACTGTGCATGCCGTAGAAATGGAGGTGGGAGTACTCTGCCCCGAGCATCAGCGTTCCTTTGTGCGTGGTGCCGAGGGTATAGTTGTAGCCTCCCTTGAACTGCAGACCGTAATTCTGCTCTTGTCCGTTAAAGTATCTCGACAGTCCGTCGTATTTTGCTAGATCTCCTGCTCCTTTGTTCCAAAGGAAGGACATCCCGGGCTGGGCACTTTCGCTGATGACCTGATAGCGGGTGATATCACCTTTGTCGAAGGTGGCGGCATAAGTCAGATTCAGCGGTCCTGCCTGATGGCTATAGCTGAGCTCGGCATGATGGGAACTGGTGGCGAAGCTGGGCTTGATGCCGTTGTATTCGCGATAGCGGTCACGATTGTAGGTGGCTGACATCGTGTTAAGGGTATAGGGGGCCACAATCTGTGAGAAGTGAGTGTCGTAAAGCAGCCGCCAGCCTTTCATGTTCAACTGGAAGCCCAGGTCGTAGTTCGGCAGGTTGCCCACACGTCCGATTCTGGCATCGTAGATGGTGTCGCCCTGACTGGTATAGCCGCGATGCTCCTCGCTGACGGTACGGTTCTCTCCTCTGCTGGCATAGACACTCGCCCAGGCGAGCACGTCGAGGTCGAAGTAGCGTTTACCGATGACGAAGTCACCGCGCAACTGTCCGTAGTTGCCGATGCCGCCCTTGATCTCGACACCATCGACTTCCGATCCCTGTTTGGTGATGATGTTTACCACGCCTGTCAGTGCCACACCGCCATAGAGCGACGAGGCCGGACCGCGCAGCACCTCTATCTGCTTCACCTTCTCCAGCGAGATACTGAAATCGGGGGCGGCAGTGTTGGTGAGATGGCTGTTCAGACGGTGGCCGTTGAGCATGATCAGTATCTTCTCCTGCGTGGCGCTGAAGATGCCGTGCATGGCGATGTTGATATCGTCGTTGCAATCGATGATGTGCATGCCCGGCACATAGGCTGCCAGCACTTCCTGCAGGTTGCGCCCGCCGCAGTCCCGGATCATTTCTTCGGTGATCAGCGTGGTGGGTACAGGCACTTCGTCAAGGCTCTCAGACATGTTAGAGGCTGTGGTGACGGTGACGACCATACCGTTTTTGATATTGTTAATGATGTCGGCAAACTCCAGCGGGTCTTGCGGCGACACGGTGTAGTAGGGGTTGTCCTGTAGCATCAGGGTGGCATACTTCTCGGTCTGTTCGGTATCGAACTCCTCCAGATAGCTGAGGGCGATGAGTCGCAAGGCGTTCTGCCTCTCGTTGCCCTGGAAGCTCTTGAGGTGCTGCAGGAGGGTGTTGCGGGCCTGTTCGATCCGACCTATCTGGAAATAGTTTTCCGCCTGCGTGTAGATCTCGCGCATCTTCGTGTCGTCCTGCGCATGGGCCATGCCAACGCAGGCGACTATGATCATTAGGAATATATAGAATCTCTTTCTCATGTCTTGAGTATTGGTAAAGTGATGGTAAACTCTGTAAACTCGTCTTTGACGGAAACCACACTGATGTTGCCCTGGTGGTTCTGGATGATCTCACGACTCAGGTAGAGACCGATGCCTGATGCCTCGCCCGTGGTCTTCGTGGTGAAGAAGGGATCGAAGATCTTGCCGATGATGGCCTTTTCGATACCGATGCCATTGTCGCGGATCTTCAGGCTATAATGTTTGTCGGCCACGGTAGCGGTCAGCGAGACGACAGGGGTGTACTGCTTCCGTCGGTCGGCTGCCTTGACCACGGCATAGATGGCATTGTTGAGCAGGTGCATGATGGTCTTGTGGAGCATGTCGGCATTGCCGTAGAGGGGCATGCTGTCATGAGGCAGCGTGAAGACGGTCTGGATGCCGTATTGTGCCTTCTCCTGGGCGAAGTAGTTGTTCAGAACCTCTTCCTCCTGCTGGAGCACAGGCAGCAGGTCCATGTCCACGTAGCCACCCGTACGGTCCTTCAGCATCTCCTCCATCGCCTTGAGGGTGCGGGTGGTGTTCTGACCGTATTGATCGACATTCTCCAGATTCTCCGTCAGCATACCCAGCAGGTCTTCGGTGTCGTCGTAATCGTCTTGGTTGATCACGTCCTTGTTGTTCTCAATGTTCCCCTTGACGTCTTTCAACAGGTCGATCGACATCTTAGAGAAGTTGATGATATAGTTCATGGGATTGAGGATGCGGTCGATGAGTCCTTCTGTGAGTTTACCGACACTCGCCATCTTTTCCTGACGTATCAGTTCGTCCTGGGCGTTCCGCAGGTCGGCAGTACGTTCCTCGACGATGTGTTCCAGTTTCAGCTTGTCCTTCTCCAGTTTGTTCAGGCGGAAACGGAACAGCAGATAGACGAGGTAGGCAAATATGATGATGTAGAGCACTACCATATACCAGCGCATCAACAGCGGATAGGCGATGCTGAAATCGACGGTGGCGACCTCTGACAGTTCCCCATTGGCCAACTGGGCCTGTACGCTGAGGGTGAACGAGCCGTAAGGCAGTTTCAGGAATTCCACATCCTTCTTCTCGCTCCAGACGCTCCACCGGTCGTTGTTCAACCGATAGCGATAGAGGGTTTTACCCGTCAACGGTTCATAGTTGAGGGCATAGAAGAAGTGCAGATGCCTGTCGCTGCTGCCTAGCTCTTTCAGCTTCTTAGGCATGTCGCCATAGCCGCCCCACAACACACTGTCGTTACCCATGATGATGGCGCAGAAACGCACGTGACGGTAGTCGGTGAGTCGGGCGAGTTCCTTCTGACTGGTATCGACGATGGCGAGAATCTCGTCACCGCCGATCCACACCTGATCACCGTAGCGATACTGCGCCTTAATCTCGATGTCGCTGACGGGCATGAACAATTGGCGCGGCAGGTCGCTGACGGGCTCATGAACCTTTCCGGGATCTTTACCTTGGGTCTGACCATAGACATTCTCGAACCAGAGACCGCCTTGGCCGTCTTGACGGATGTCGGTCACCAAGGGCAGGTTGTTGATCTTCGTGTTCCGACCCGACTGATAGAGATGGACACCGTCGGGTTCGGCGGCATAGATCTGATCGCCATCGACCAACAGGGCCGTCGTGGCATCCGATGTCATCCTGCTGATACTGCCGTTGGGCAGGATCCTGAAGATACCACTGGAGGTGGCGGCGAGCAGTGCCCCCCGACATTCACTCAGCTTCCAACAGATATTGTCGATCTCAGCTATGCGCTGGCACTGGCGCGCGCTAATCACATACAGGCCGTTAGTACCACCCACGTAGATCTTCCCACCATAGGCTGCGATGGTCTGGACCTCACCTGTGAGTCCATCCTTCGGCAGGATATAGGTATAGACCGACGGCAGTTCGATGGCGAAGATGCCATGCGCCGTACAGCCCCAGAGTACGCCGTGACGGTCATAGACCACATAGGCCACCTGGTTGGAGCAAAGGCCGACGGCCTCATTGATGGTATATAGTTCTCGACCACGGTCGTCGGTGATGATCAACCCATTGTCCTTCTTGACTTTTACCTGCAGGCCGCCGTCGAGTTTCACGGTCTGTGTGATGTCCTTCAGGAAGACATCCGCACGTCCTGCCTTGATGGCATCTACGGACAGAATCTCACGGTCGACACCCATCTGGAGTTTGGCGTTCGTGCGTTTTTTCAGTACGACCTGGTTGTTGCGGATCTCATAGATGTTGTTGTCGCTGACCACAAACTGCAGGGTCCCATTCTCCTCGAAGATATCCAACACCTCACCTTCGAACTGTCCTTCCTTGCTCAGCCTCTGCATGAACACTTCGCCGTCGGTGCTCTTCTCCAGGCGTGAGATGAAGTTATAGCCACCCACCCAGATGGTGTTCTTCTTGTCGCGGTAGAGGATGGTGACACGGTTGATGTCGGGGGCGTGGATGATGCGCCACTGGGAACGGTCATAGTAGAGCAGTCCCTCGAAGTTTGCCACGAACACCGTACCATCCTCACCGATCTCGATATCGTAGTTCCGGTTGTGCCCGCCATATTCCGCCGCGGTGTAGTTTCGGATCAAAGGAAGCCCTTGCGAAAAGCAGTGGAGAGTGGAGAGAGGAGAGAGGAGAGAAGCTGCGCACAGCAAAAGCTGCAGCAACCTGTATTTGAATATGGTATGTAATATAGTCCTATTCATCACTTCTCACTTTTTATAATTCTATACGGTATTCCTTTCCCCACATAGTAGTCCCACTCCTGCTGGGTGAAGTTGCGCTTCACGTTCTGACGGAGACGCTGGGAAATCATGGGCAGGGAGATCAGGTACTCGGAGATGGTGCCGTTATGCTCACCTGTCCAGATGTAATTATAGTCCTTGCTGAAGGTAAAGTCATTCAGCCAACTGTTGGACTGGAACAATATGATTGGCGTGATCCGTATGTCGTTGGTCATCCAGAAGAAGAGTTTACTGTCGTAGCTTGAAGATAAGAGGCGTTTGCCGATCAGTTCCAGCTTCGTCACCCTTGACAGATGTCCGACGAGTTTACGGGGTGTTCCGTTGCCATTGATCAGCCAGATAGTACCGTCGGCCATGCCATAGGCTCTCTGTTGCTGTTGACAGGTAAAGGCCGTAACCTGTCCCTGTACGGGCACTTTCTCATTGGTGATCTGGTCGATGCTGTTTACTAAGTGCATCCGTCCGCGGTTGTCGAACAGTAGCGGCTTGTTGTCAAGCTGCCCTGTACAGATGATGTTGAAATTGAGCGCACGCGTGCTGATGACCTTGTCGGTGGTGGTGTCGAGCGTAATCACGCCGTTCTCGCCAACGATGAGCAGACGACTGTCATGCATGTTCTCCAGACTGAAGGGCCTGGTGATGTTCTCCAAGAGGATGGTCTTGATCTGACTACCGTCAACGACTACCAAGTGACCAGTATGACTGACGGCATAGTACTTTCCGCCATTCGTGGCATAGACATCACGGAAGCAGTAGCGTTTGTCGTTCACGAGTTGCGTGGTCTTCAGGGTGTTACCTTGCATCCGATGGACAAAGAACTCGCCGTAGGCACTCACCGTCAGCAGACTGCCATCTTTCGGGGAGACATCGATGCCCATGATCCTGCCGTTGTGGATGCTCCAGGTGCGGCGACCGCCAGCCGACTGTATCAGGGCCTGGAACACCGCCGTGGTATATAGGTCGCCACCATAGTCTTTGGTATAGAGATAGGAGGCGTAGGCCAGCATGTTGCCCAACTCCTTGTCACCGCTGCGGTAGATGGCGTATGACTGTGAACCGAGGGTTCGGGCTAAGGAGATATAGCTCAGGGTGTCGGCCACCAGCTTGGCATGTTCGGCCTGACGGCGCTGGTTGTCGGCTTCCTCACGTTGCTGCTCCGCCATCTCGTAAGAGCGCAGCGCCTCTTTCGCAGAGGCTTCTGCCGCCGCCTGTGACTTCAGCGCATGCTGTCGCTCGGTCTCGGCAATCTCGGTCTGACGGATGGCCTCCTGGCTGCGCTCGTCGGACAGGATCTGCTGCCCGTAGGCAATCTTCTCCATCTGTTGACTGACCCGTTGGTTGACAATAGACTTCTCCTCCTGTTTCTGTAAGACACCCAGTTGTGCCTCCAGGTCGCTGATACGATCCTCGTCGCTATAACGCGTATAGAGTCCTGTCGCCACTGATGCCAGCAGCAGACAACCCATACACCCTATGATGACGTTTTTGTTCATAAACTACTTTCTCTTGAGAACTAACATGGTGATATCATCGCTCTGTTCAGCACCGTTGACAAAGTCAGCGATACCAGCCTTGACCGTTTGGATGATCTGTTGACTATCCTTATCGGCCACAGGAGCCAGGATCTTTTCCAGTCGCTCCGTACCCATCTCCTCTTCTGCCGTATTCATCGCCTCGGTCACACCGTCGGTGTACATCACCAGCGTGTCGCCCTGTTCCAACTGCAAGGATCCTTCCTTATATTCCGCCTTACTGAAGGCACCCATCATGACGTTCCTGTCCCTCGGCAGGGCCTGGATGGTGCCATCGGCATGTAACAGATAGGGTGGGTTATGGCCGGCATTGACGTAGTTGACGAGACCGGTCTTCGTGTTGAAGATGGCATAGAACACGGTCACGAACATACAATCCACCGAGTAGGCTGCCAACGCACGGTTCGACGCTGTCATGCTCTCAGCGGCACGTGCCTCTTCGATTCCTTTCGTGCGGATGATCATGCGACTCACCGCCATAAACAGGGCTGCGGGGATACCTTTGCCGCAGACGTCGCCGATGACCAAAGCGATATGATCGTCGTCGATGCGGAAGAAGTCATAGAAGTCGCCACCTACATTCCTTGCCGCTTCCATCGACGCATAGATGTCGAGCTTGTCGCTGTCCTCGGGGAAGGGCGGGAACTCCCTTGGCAGGAAATACTGCTGGATCTCACTGGCCAGGGTCAGGTCTTTCTTCAGCGACTCCAACTGGTTATGCTCCTTCTGCGATTCATGCACATAGTGTATCTGACCAATGGCCTTCTCGATGGTCAGGGCTAAGTCTTCCATGTCGATGGGCTTGGTGGCGAAGTCGAAGGCACCGTTGTTCATCGCCAGACGGATGTTCCGCATGTCACCGTAGGCACTCACCATGATGACGCGCAGGGCAGGGTTATGCATCTCGTTCACCTTTGACAACAAGGTCAGTCCATCCATCTCGGGCATGTTGATGTCACAGAGGATAATCTCGATGTCAGGGTTGTTGCCTAAAACAGCAAGCGCCTCCACACCGTTACGGGCAAAGTAGAACTCATACTCTCCACTACGAATCTTCCGCCTGAAGTACTGTTTCATCAGTAACTCAATAGGCGCCTCGTCGTCAACACTCAGTATCTTTATTGCAGTCATATTTAATGTTTAATGTCCTTTGTTATTGTCAGTACATTTTCGTTGTTCGTGTATTCGTAAGTCATGGTGTCCATCTTCTTGCTCACCATGAAGATGCCCAACCCGCCAATCTGACGCTGTCTCATAGGTAGGCTCATGTCGGGCGGTGCCTGTTCTAATGGATTGAACGGCACTCCACCGTCGCGGAAACGGAGTGTGATCCGATTCTCCGTCAGACTTGTCTCCACGTCGAGGTAATCGTTGGCATCGTCATGATAGGCGTAATCGACGATATTGATGACCAGTTCCTCTACCACCAGACGGATGACAGCCCACTCTTCAGCCAACGAGACGATCTCATCCGTTTGGAGGATCGTCTCGATGATCTCGATGGTTTTACCCTGTATATGGGGGAAATGCAACTGGGTCATAGGATAACTTATTCTTCGGTGCCGCCCATCTTCATCTGATAGACCACCACGTCGTTATGGGCTTTGAAATCCTCAAGATCCTTGTTCTTCAACTCTTCCAGTTTCTCCTGCCACTCGTTTTCTGGCGGTCCTGCCTGGCTTCGTTCATCTTCCACAAAGGTGAACATGTGGGTGATGCCAACGATATCCAACGTGTCGTAGATCGCCTTGGCACAGTTCACAAACACGATCTTGGGTTCATGCTTGAACTTCTGGAAGGCAAACACAAATACGCGGATACCGATACTGGAGAGATGCACCAGGTCGGTGGCATCGAACACAATCTCCTTGATGTCCTGGTCCTTATAGGCATTCAGTTTCTCCTGTAAATCGGGCGCATTGGCTACCGACAGTTGGAATCCCAGATCGACATGCAGCGTCGAACCTGTCTGCTCCACAAAAATCTCATTTCCGATCATAACGACTATGTTTTATTTAGTTGATTTATTTGTTATATCTGAGGCAGAGCATGGTGAGATCGTCGCTCTGCTCGGTATCGCCTACGAAGGCATGGACGGCTTTCGTCATCCCCTCTATCAGTGCCTTCGGCGCCAGTTGTCCGACTGCGATGGCACGGTTCAGCTCGTCGATGATACGCTCATCGCCAAACAGCTGCTCTTCGGCATTCATCGCCTCATTCAGTCCGTCGGTATAGAGCAGGATTGTGGTCTGGGGCTTGATGATGGTCGTCTGTGTCTGATAAGGCGTGTCGTCCGAGATGCCAACGGGGAATAAATTCTCGATGGACAAGAGCTCAGCCTCGTGGTTGATCAGGATAGGGGGCTCGTGGCCGGCATTACAGTAACGAAGCTCACCCGATTTCAGGTCGAGGATGCCGACGAGGAAGGTGACGAACATACAGTTCTCGTTGTTCTGACCCAGAACATGGTTCATCTGTGAGACGATACGGTGGGGCGCGCTGTCGTCGGAGGAATAGGCGCGGAACAGGCTCATGGTCTGCGCCATGAACAGTGCTGCAGGCACCCCCTTGCCACTCACGTCGCCGATGCAGATGTAGAGCTGGTCGTTGCGCACGAAGAAATCGTAGAGGTCGCCACCCACGGCCTTGGCGGGGGTCATCGAGGCGTAGATCTCCAGATCGTCGCGTTCAGGGAACACGGTAGGCACCATCGACAGCTGGATCTCCCTGGCGATATTCAGTTCACTCTCGATGGCGGCCTTCTGTGCCGTCGTGGTTTTGAGCTGGTCGATATACTGGGTGAGCGACTGCTGCATGTTGCCGAAGGAGTCGCGCAACTGACTGATCTCGTCATGATGCTTCAGTTCGGGCAGCGGGTTCTCGAAGTTTCCCTGTGCCACCTTGTCGGCACTCTCGGCCAGGAGTCGGAGCGGCTTGGTGGAGTGGCGGATGGTGATGCGGCTCACCCAATAGGCGATCAACAGTCCTACTGCAATCATGGCCAGGATAATCAGTCCGATGATAATGCTCGGAATCAGCAGACTCCTGACGGGTACGATGATCGCATTGGTCCAGTCTGTGTCCTTCACTTTCCTATAGAAGATATAAGACGGTTCCCCGTCGATGGTGATGTATTGATCCCCCTTTGAACCTGTGAGCACCCCGTCGAATTTATCTCTTCCGATACGCTGCTGGTCGGGATGATAGCGATAGATGCCCTGCCCGTCGATGACAATGCTGTAAGCCCAGATGCCCTTGGTGTATTGTTCTTTGATGTCCCTCGGGAAAAGGGGGTTCTGTGTATTATATTCTTTATCGAGCTTCCTCATGTTCTGATAGAACCAGTCGGGGGTAAAGGAGGGTGCTTTGGCTTGTATGGCTACCAGGTTATTCGCCACCTGCAGTTCACTCTGGAAATAGCCTGTGGCCATGGTCCAGAGTACCATTGAGGCATAGGTTGCGACAAACAGGGTCACGATGATGGTTGTCAGTACGAAAACCACCAGGATGCGTCGCGACAGTCGCTTGGAGAAAGACAGGTATCTCTTATTCATTATTGTAATGGCAAACGTTTATCACGCTTTTTGCGTACAAAGTTAGGTTTTTTCTATGAATTAGCCGAAGACTATCCGTTAAATATTGATAAATTTTAGTAGAGAATGGCGGCTTTAGACAAAAAATTACCGTATCTTTACAAGCAGAAATCTAAAACATTTAAGAAATCGAGGAAGCAATCTTAAAGAATAAGAACGTATGGATGAAGAATATTTCGTCGTGACAAAAGAGGGAACGACGCTGCAGATTGAGTTGGGACCGAAACTCAATGCCAACAATGCCCCCGCCTTGACCGAGGAGTTATCCAAGTATGTCGGTCAGGACATAGAGAAGATCGTATTCGATGCCACGGGCCTGTTCTTTATTTCAAGTGCCGGTCTGCGTGTCGTGTTCTTCGTTTACCAGCGCTTAGGTGGCCGTCCTGCCATCGAGTTTGTGAATTGTCCGGAGGAGATCTACACCGTACTGGATCACGTCGGCCTCGCCTCTGCCGTCAAATTCGTCGAAAGCGAAGAGAAGCGCAAGGCGTTTCGCCAGGCCCATTTGAAGGAAGCCAAGCGCATTGAACTGGAGGAAAAAACAGATATACGTCGTCAGACGCTCGACAACTTTGCCGCCAATAACGACGTCGTCACCCAGACCATGAGATTAGGACAAGAAGAATAAAAAAAGCAGGGTAGTCGCCCTGCTTCTTTATTTGGGTTGTTCTACGTCGATCTTCTCGACGGCGCCGGAGAGGGGATTGAGCCACAGACGAGTGGTGTAGCGCTTGTTGAAGAGGGCGCCACTGAGCAGCTCCACGTTGCCAAACTGTCCTGCAGGGAACTCGGCAGTGCTGATGACACCCTTGGCATCGCTGATGGTGGAACGTAACTTACCTGGCACGTTCACATAGACGCCCGGTGCCTGCTTGTTTTTCTTCTTCGGGTCGATGACTTCCACGGGAGGGACCGTCTTCAGGTCTTCTACCTTATAATAATAAGGTACGCCCGCGAGGTCATCGCTCTCTAATAATCCCAGTTTCTGAGAGAAACGGAAGAGAACCTGCTGATCCGACGTCTTGTCGGGGATGACGGTGATGACATGCTCTGTCGTGTCCTTCTCAGTGGTGCCGATGAAGAGACTGGTCATCGCCTGATCCTGCTTGTCGAGCTGGTTGAGCATCAGCCGCAGCTGTTCGCCGTCCTTGGGCATATTGTCTGCCTGACCACGCACCAACAGGTTACGGCTCTCACGGATCTCGTAGATATCCTGTGCGATCAGTTCGGCCATCTTAGCCGTGCTGCCTGCAGCGAGCATTTCCTCGTTCATATATTGGCGAGGGTCTATTTTAGTGGAGAGTGGAGAGTGGGGAGAGGAGAGAGATTTGCTTTGCGGTTGCGGGTCGGTATTGATGCCGAGGAGGATGCCATCGTCGGAGAGTCGGACATTAGTTGCCGCTGTCTTGGCATTGAACTCGATAGCGTAATGCTTCGAGGTGTCGGCTACGGCATAGGCTTCCTGACGGATGTCCGTGATACGGTAATTAACGGACGGGGTGGGTGAGACATCCTTGATACGCAGGTAACGCTCTGCGTATTTACAGAGTTCACCAGGGGCATAGGTGGTCTTCTCTACCTGCACGGCAATCCTGATGCCTGTCTTGGGTAGGAGGTAGATGGCCCCTTCAGGTGTGACACCTGGCAGATAAGTGCTGACAGCCGTCTGTGCCAGGGTTGTGAGGAGTGAGCAGTGGAAAGTGAAAAATACTAAGAGAATCTTTCTCATGTGAATTATTCTTTCAGTCGTTTAAATGCGGAAGGAAGATATTGGATCAGGTCACCAGCCATGACGCTCTCTTCGCCCAACTCACGGGCGGCAGTGTCGCCAGCCAGTCCATGCAGATACATACCCACGATGCAGGCGTCTTCCTGTTTGTAACCTCGTGCCAGCAGACCGGTGATAATTCCAGTCAGTACATCACCGCTACCAGCGGTAGCCATGCCGGCATTACCGGTGCTGTTGATGAAGATGTGGCCGTCGGGCATGCAGAGTGTGGTGTAATGGCCCTTCAGCAGAATATATGCTTGCAGGCGTTTCGCCATCTCTCGGGCCTTTGACAATCGCTCGTAACTGTCGGTGCAATGGACTTCCAGTCGGTCGAACTCCTTGGGGTGGGGTGTCATGATGATACCTTTGGGCAACTGCTGCAGCCAGGCGCGGTGGTTGGCCAAGATGTTGATGGCGTCGGCATCGGCCACCAACGGACACTGGGTCCGGCGCAATTGGGCGATGATGGCAATCGCCGTCTGTTCGCTCGTGCCTAATCCAGGGCCGATGCCCACGGCGTTGAAATCCTCGGTATCGACTGCCTCGGAGAAGGTCGTCTCTTCACGGTCGAACTGGATCACCGCCTCGGGGACACTGATCTGCATGGTGAGGTAGTTGCATTTGGGCGTGTGGGTCGTCACCTTGCCGGCACCTGAACGCAGGCAGGCCTTGGTGGCGAGGACGGCAGCACCGCCCATGCCGTAGCTACCGGCAATGATCAGGGCGTTACCCATCTTGCCTTTATGGGCAAAGGGGTCGCGTGGCAACAGCCGTTGACGGATGTCTTTTTCCTCCAATAGCGTGTAGTCGGCTGCAATCTTGTCGATGCCTTCCTGGCTCAGACGGATATCCAATACCTTGAGTTGTCCGATGAAGATCTGATTCTCGGGGAAGAAGAAGGCGAGCTTCTTCTGCTGGAGCGTCAGCGTGAGGTCTGCCTTGATGATGTTGGCCCGCACGTTGTTGGAGTTGTCTTCTGTCATCAGACCAGAAGGCATGTCAATGCTGACTATCTTGGCGGGGCTGGAGTTGATGTATTTCACCAGCGATGCGAAACCGCCAGCCAGGGGTTTGTTGAGTCCGGAACCGAACAGACCATCTACCACTAGCATATTCTCTTTCAGAAGGGGTGGCTCAAACTCCTGGATGACCTCAATCAGAGCCTTTGCCCGTTTCTCTTCTAAACGCTTTTTGTTGACGGCACAGTCCTCAGAGAGATGGCCGGATATGTTGAAGAGGTAGGCTGTCACATCGTAATTCCTGTCGATGAGCATTCGGGCAACAGCTAGTGCATCACCGCCGTTATTGCCAGGTCCGGCAAAGACGATGACGGGCGTCGTGCTGCTCCAATGGTCGGTAATGGCCTGGGTCAACGCCTTAGCTGCCCGCTCCATCAAATCGATGGATTTTATGGGTTCATGCTCAATGGTATATTTGTCCAGCTCATGTATCTGAGCACTCGTAAATATCTTCATAGGTGCAAAAATACGAAAAATATGCTAACGAATAGCAGAGTTTGGCAGATTTTTTGTAATTTTGCAGAAATTTTTAATCTTTTCAGCGTATGAGCATCGTTAGAATTAAGGATAAGACGTTCAAGACGTCGATTGCCGAAGCAGAGATCAAAGAGCGTGTGAAGGCGCTTGCACAGCAGATCAGCAAGGACATGGAGGGCAAGACACCCCTGTTCTTAGGTGTGCTCAACGGGGCGTTTATCTTTGCCGCTGACCTGATGCGTGAGATGACCATCCCCTGTGAGATATCTTTTGTGAAGCTGGCTTCCTATCAGGGTACCACTTCGACGGGAAAAATCCAGGAGGTATTAGGCATCAACGAGAATCTGTCGGGTCGTCACGTTATCATTGTGGAGGATATTGTAGAGAGCGGTCAGACGATGAAGCGTATGATCGAGTCGTTAGGCACGCGCAATCCTGCTTCCGTACATATTTGTACGCTCTTCTTCAAGCCCGATAAGCTGCAGGAAGATCTGACGCTCGACTATGTGGCCTTCCGCATACCTGATGACTTCATCGTGGGCTACGGCTTGGATTACGACCATCAGGGACGTGAGCTGAAAGATATCTATACGATAGTAGAATAACCAACAACTAAATCATTCAGGATAATGAAGAATATCGTGATTTTCGGCGCTCCGGGCTCTGGTAAGGGCACGCAGAGTGACAAGATGATTGAGAAGTACGGACTGAATCACATCTCAACAGGTGACGTGCTTCGTAGTGAGATTAAAAAGGGTACAGAACTGGGTAAGACCGCAGCGGGCTATATTGACAATGGCCAGTTGATTCCTGACGACTTGATGGTCAGCATCCTTGCCAGTGTATATGACTCTTTCGGTGACCATAAGGGTGTGATTTTCGATGGCTTCCCTCGTACGATCCCACAGGCAGAGGCCCTGAAGAAGATGCTTGATGAGCGTGGCGACAAGGTGGCTGCGATGATTGAGCTCGATGTGCCCGAGGAAGAGCTGATGAAGCGTCTGATCCTCCGTGGTCAGCAGAGTGGTCGTGCCGACGATAACGAGGAGACCATCAAGAAGCGCCTTGTGGTTTATCACAGTCAGACTCAGCCGCTGATCGAGTGGTATAAGCAGGAAGGCCTGCACTATCATATCAACGGCTTGGGTGAACTGGACCGTATTTTCGCGGATATTTGCGAGGTCATTGATAAGATATAATTTATGCCCGAAAGCAATTTTGTAGATTACGTGAAGATCTATTGCCGCTCCGGTAAGGGCGGCAAAGGCTCCATGCACCTGCGCCATGTGAAGTATAACCCCAATGGTGGTCCTGATGGCGGTGACGGCGGCAAGGGTGGTAGTATCATCCTGCGCGGCAACCATAACTACTGGACCCTTCTGCACCTGAAATATGAGCGTCATATCTTTGCAGAGCATGGTGGCAACGGCGGCAAGGATAAGTGTCATGGCACCGACGGTAAGGATGTCTATATCGACGTCCCCTGTGGCACGGTAGTCTATAATGCTGAGACCGGCAAATATGTATGCGATGTCACCTACGACGGACAGGAGGTGATGTTGCTGAAGGGCGGACGAGGTGGTCTCGGTAATTTCCAGTTCCGTACGGCCACCAACCAGGCACCGCGCTATGCGCAGCCTGGAGAACCGATGCAAGAGATGACCATCATCCTGGAGCTGAAGCTCTTGGCGGATGTCGGTCTGGTGGGCTTCCCCAATGCTGGCAAATCCACGTTGGTGTCGGCCCTCTCGAATGCCCGTCCGAAGATTGCCAATTATCCTTTCACAACGATGGAGCCTTCTTTGGGTATCGTGGGCTATCGTGACAATAAGTCTTTTGTGATGGCTGACATCCCGGGTATCATCGAGGGCGCATCAGAGGGGCGTGGCTTAGGCTTGCGCTTCCTCCGCCATATTGAACGCAACTCGTTGCTGCTCTTCATGGTACCTGGCGATACGGACGATATCAAAAGGGAGTACGAGATTTTGTTGAATGAGTTGGCGCAGTTTAATCCTGAACTGCTCGACAAGCATCGTGTGCTGGCGGTGACCAAGTGTGATTTGTTGGACGAGGAACTGGTGGAGATGCTCCGTGAGACGCTGCCCGATGATCTGCCCGTGGTATTTATCTCCGCTGTGACAGGCTATGGTCTTGAGGAGCTGAAGGATGTGTTGTGGCGTGAACTTAATGCAGAGAGTAATAAACTGGCGACGATCACGGCAGAAGACACGCTTGTGCACCGTGATAAGGATATGACCCGCTTTGCCCAGGAACTGGCTGACGAGGGTGAAGACGAGGATATCGAGTATATCGACGAAGAGGCTATCGAGGACATCGAGGATCTTGACGATTTTGAGTATGAGAGCGAAGAGTCCTAAACCCGAGCTGACTTACTACGACATAGCTGAAGGTGTCACGGCCTTCAGTTCTACCCGTCATGGCGGCTGTAGTGAGGGCCCTCATGGCGAATTTAACGTAAACCTCTATTGTGGCGATGCCCCTGAGGCCATCGCCACCAATCGCAAGGCCCTTTGCAAGTTGTTGAAGATCAGCGAAAACCGCTTGGTGATGCCTCATCAGGTACATGAGACGGGTATCGCCCAGATTGGACGTACTTTCTTCCGACTCTCCGAGGAGGTGCGCCGTCAGGTGTTGGAGGGCATCGATGCCCTGATGACGAATATCCCCGGCGTCTGTATTGGTGTCTCTACCGCCGACTGCATCCCCATTATCATCTATGATCCCGAGCATCATGCCGCCAGTGTGGTTCACAGTGGCTGGCGCGGTACGGTGGCTAATATCGCGGGGGTGGCTGTCACCTCCATGCAGCGTGCCTATCATTCCCGTCCGGAGATGCTCAAAGCCGTCATCGGCCCGGGTATCTCACTGAAGAACTTCGAAGTGGGTGATGAAGTCTATGACCAGTTTGCCGCTGCCGGCTACCCGATGGAACGGATAGCCCGTCGCTATGAGAAGTGGCACATCGACCTCTGGCAATGTTGTCGTCTGCAACTTGAGGACGTGGGGCTGAAGCCTGAGAACATTGAGGTTTCTGGTATATGTACCTATGATCGCTGTGACGACTATTTCTCTGCCCGTCGTCTGGGTATCGAGTCTGGTCGTATCCTGACTGCGATTGTTATTCGTGAATCCTAATTTGAGAGAGATATGAAGCTGTTCCGCCTGTTGTTCCCGTTTCTGATGCTGTGTGTGCTGGCATCCTGTAGCCATCAGAAGAGTGTTGTGGCTGGTTCTAAAGACGGTTGTTACCCGTTGCCAGGTGCCAAGGTGATCAGTCCCTATAAGAACAACAGGGGCACCCATCGTCATACAGGCGTGGATCTGAAGACCAAGCCCAATGATCCTATCTATGCAGTTGCCGATGGTGTGGTCACGATGTCGAAGAATTACTCAGGTTACGGTAAGTGTATTATCCTCAAACATGCGGATGGTACGGAGACGCTCTATGCGCATAACTCAAAAAACTATGTGAAAGAGGGAGAGAAAGTCAGGGGCGGACAGAAGATCGCCTTGACGGGAAAGACGGGGCGCGCCACTACCGAGCATCTTCATTTTGAGGTCAGAAAGAACGGAAAACCGGTCAATCCGATGCCTTTGCTTGAGAAGCTGAGCAAAAAAACGCATATTAAATAAAAAAATAACGCAAATTAAACATTTATATCGATTTTTTTAATTAATTTTGCACCGAAATTTCAAACATTCGGTCAATAACCGATTTAATTTTTAATTAAAACATTACTAATTTTATGCAGAAAAGATTGTTTATGCTGGTTGTTACGCTGCTGACGCTTTCGTTGACAGCTGTAGCACAGGTGACGACATCTGGCATCAATGGTATCGTGACCGCCAATAACGAGGAGGTTATCGGTGCCACGGTCTCTGCCAAGCATGTTCCGTCAGGATCTGTCTATCGTGCAGTAACCAACATGAATGGACGTTACACCATTACTGGTATGCGTTCGGGTGGCCCTTACGAGGTCGAGGTATCTTACATTGGCTATCAGACGAAGAAATTCACTGGTATCCAACTGTCTCTGGGTCAGAACACAGTCGTTGATGTGGTACTTACTGAAGGAAGTGAGATGCTTCAGGAAGTTGAGATTGTCGCATCTGCCCGTAACACCATGCGCTCTGACCGTTCAGGTGCTGTAACCAATCTGAATAATGACCAGATGGCTGCTGTTCCAACTGTTGGTCGTAGCATGACTGATATCATGAAGATGACACCGCAGAGTAGCTCTGCCAGTGGTATGGCCATTGGTGGTGGTAACTACCGTCAGTCAAGTATCACGGTCGATGGTGCTGCTTTCAACAACGCCTTCGGTCTGGGTTCAAGTCCGCTGCCTGGTGGCGGTACACCTATCTCACTCGACGCTCTGGATCAGATGACCATCTCGATCACCCCGTACGACGTTCGTCAGAGCGGATTCACCGGTGGTGGTATCAACGCTGTCACCAAGAGTGGTACTAACGAGTTCAAGGGTAGCCTCTATACCTACATCACCAGTACTTCACTGAAGGGTAACCGTGTTGCCAATACTGTGTTTGCCGTGGATGACGGTCACAATGATACTTATGGTCTGACTTTCGGTGGTCCGATTATCAAGGATAAGCTGTTCTTCTTTGTGAACGGTGAGTACGAGGATAACGTGACGACTGGTCCTAACGCCCTTGCCGGTGATGGTTCATTACCTTACACAACAACCAATCGCCGTCCGCAGATCGAGCAGTTGGAGAGTCTGTCTGACTACATGCAGAAGACCTATGGCCTGACCACTGGTCCTTGGCAGGGTTACAACGTGAAGACACCTGCTTACCGTATCCTGGCCCGTGTGGACTGGAACATCAATGACAACCACAAGTTCAATATCCGTTTCACCAAGTCAAACCGTAAGAGTTCAAGTGCTGCTTCTGCCTCACGTTCTGTCGGTTCTAACAGGTCAAACGATATCTATAATGGTTCAAACAATACCTATGGTAACAACTCGAACTATGGTATGAGTTCACTCTCCAGCCGTTACTATGCTGAGTATAAGTTCACATCATTCGCTGCCGAGTTGAACTCTAAGTTCGGTAAGATCAACAACACCCTGCGTGGTACTTACTCATTCCAGGATCAGCCCCGTTCTACCGAGTATGGTGACAGTTATCCTGTAGTGGAGATCCTGATGAACGATGGTCAGGATCACTATCCCACATGGGCTTACACCGGCGATATCTTTACCTATGGTAACCTGGCTCAGACCAAGACCACGGTGATCACCGATGAGTTGAACGTGACACTGGGTAAGCACAACCTGTTCGCTGGTATCCAGTTTGAGCATAACTTCGCAGCTAACGGTTACGCACAGGCTGCTGCCGGTTATTATACCTTCGAGGCTACCCCTGAGGAGGCTGCTGCCGGTAACTGGGGTGCTGTCTTCGGACGCGGTCCCCGCACTTTCGGTATGACCTATGGTAACAACGCCAACCACTCTATGTTCACTTCTGAGATGAAGACCAACCAGTGGTCATTCTATGTTCAGGACAACATCAGCTGGAGCGAGCGTTTCCGCATGTCAGTAGGTTTCCGTTTCGAATTGCCTTCTTATCCCTCACTGGCCGACAACTTCAACGAGGACTACTATAAGCTCGACTTCGGTGGCAAGCACTTCCGTACGGACAACGTGCCCGACGCCAGCCTCAGTTTCTCTCCGCGTATCGGTTTCAACTGGGACATCAATGGCACACGTAAGTACATCCTCCGTGGTGGTACAGGTCTCTTCGTAGGTCGTATGCCGTTCGTATGGCTCGTTTCTGCAGTCGGTAACTCGGGTATGGGTCAGACCACTTACTGGGCTACACAGGCTAACGGCAAGACCCTGCCTAACTTCACCATGAGTCAGGAGGATATGCTGAAGCAGATCGGTGCTACCAGCTCTACCACGATTCCTGGTTCTCCCACCATCCTGTCTGAGGACCTCCGTATGCCGAAGACCTGGAAGGCTTCTCTGGCATTCGACGCCAAGCTGCCCGGTGACATCGACTTTACCGTTGAGGGTATCTACAACTGGGACCTGAACCCTGTCGTGGTGTCTAACGCCAATGTCTATTGGGACGGCTCTTCTACGGTTGACCTCGGTCACGGTGATGTGCGTCGCAAGATGAGTGCGTATAATATCAATCCCCAAAACGGACAACCTACTTATAATGCTTACGTGCTCGAGAATGCCGGTACAAAGGCTCACTACGCTTCACTGAGCTTCCAGTTGAACAAGAGCTTCGACTTCGGTCTGAACCTGAATGCTTCTTATACATTGCAGACAGCCAAGTCATATACTGAGGGTATCGGTGACCAGGTGACATCTGCCTACAACAACTACCGTAACTCTATCCACGCTGTTAACGACAACGAGACTGGTTATGCTACCTACGTGGCTCCTAACCGTTTCCTCCTTTCTGCAACCTATAAGCTGAAGGAGAGTAAGAACGTCACCAATACATTCAGTCTTCTGTATGATGCTTATCAGTACGGTTATCTGGGTTCTTATTCTTATAGCCGCTACTCTTACATCTTCAACAGCAACATTAACAATGATCCTTCTGCTCCTGGTAACCTGATCTACGTTCCTGCTTCTCGTCAGGAGCTCAACAACTGGGACTTCAAGGAGGGCAAGATTAATGGTGAGCCATATACTGCAGAGATGCAGCGTGATGACTTCTGGACCTTCATCGAGCAGGATGACTACCTGCAGGATCGCAAGGGTCAGTATGCAGAGCGTGGTGGCGCTAAGATGCCTTGGCACCATCAGCTGGACTTCAAGTATCTGCGTGACATGAGCATTAAGTGGGGTAAGACCAAGCACACCCTGCAGCTCGGTCTGGATATTGAGAACCTGCTCAACTTCCTCTGCAAGGACTGGGGTCTGTACAAGCAGATCACGGGTAACACCCTGCTGACTTATGATACAAAGAGCAATCAATATACGTATAACCTCGTGAACGGAGCTCGTCACCTCTCTACTTCTCAGAACTATCTGGATACTGCATCTACTTACCGCATCCAGTTCACAATCCGTTATCTGTTCAACTAAGATTGTTTGTAAGCTAATCCCCGCCAGTCCGGCGGGGATTTTTATTCACCATAGAAAAATCCTCGCCAATCGGGAGGGCACTGAAAAAGTCCCGTTAGGTTCTTTTTAACAATTTACTTCTGCACATAGTCACTTAAAGATTTGGCTATGTGCAGATTTTTTTGTACCTTTACAGCATAAAAGAGTATGCTTATGCTGT